>ERZ842401.2900-NODE-2900-length-22029-cov-10.478657_pt1 | contig 22029 bp, 12 predicted proteins | sample MGYA00521270_ERZ842401 | MGnify/ENA primary metagenome ERZ842401 (study PRJEB31892, sample SAMEA3878208) | bioreactor metagenome | biome: Moose rumen | place: Sweden | collected 2011-10 | study: EMG produced TPA metagenomics assembly of the PRJEB12797 data set...
TTCATTTGTTGCAGCTGCCGTTGTTATCATATATATAGGTATTACTACCTGTAGTCTGTCGAATGCTTACACATTACCAGGTGAAGTCATCTGCATGTGAATTGAAGACGTTGTCTGAATCATCAGGTGCCCAGTCATCATCAGGAACGATGTTGAAGTCGTCATTCGACAACAACTCATCCAGACTTTCTCCTGATACCATGAGCATGGTATTTACTTTGCACTGAAACACCTGCACCTCTGGTGAAATATATTCTTTTTTCAACATATTACTTACATTTTTAAGATTGTCAATTCTAGCAAGCTCAATTCTTCTCTCACTTAATCACGACCTTGAGTTTCACTCGAGCTCGTTCACGTTCGGAAGAATTCGAGCAAGCTCAATTCTTCTCTCACTTAATCACGACCTTTTTGCCATTTATGATGAATACACCCTTCTTGGCATTCTCCACGTGCTGACCGTTCAGGTTGTAGACGCGGTCGTCCTTGCCAAAGACTTCACCATAGTCATAGACGTTGGTAATGCCCGTTGTCTCGTCGAAGGTGCTGATGCGAGCCATTGACGAGATGCCCTCGAAGTAGCCGCGGAAGCCCTTCATGGTGGTTTTGCTATTACCCTTGGCAATCTTATTATCAGAGGTTACGCCATACCTGCCTTCCAGCGCGCCAGCCGTCATAGGCACATAAGTACCTTTGAATACCGACTGACTGGTGCCGGCAGTGGTGTTCAGTGAGCTAATGGTGACATTGTCAACGCGCTGGTCGATGTCCGTCACGCTTGTGACATGGATGAGATACGGAGTACCTCCAGACATCTTACCTTCAGTCAAGCAGTCGAAGTTCAGCTTGTTGTTAGCGTAGCTCTTCAGGTCATATACCTTGGCATCATTGCCAAATAGGCCTTCAATGTCAGCGTAATCCACATCGAACGGCAGGCAGATGGTGTTCCAGCCACTTACTAAGGTATGCTTCAGCCATACCGTTTCAGGTGTCGTGATGGCAGCTACAGCAGCATTGACATCCTCATCGAAGGTTGTCACCTCGCTGATAGTCAGGCTGACGGGATCTGTCTGCAAGTCACTTTCTGCCCAATCGATGTTGACATAGACGTTCTTGTTTTCCAGTGTAGTCTCTGGCTCCCAGGTCAGTGTCACAACCGTTGTGCTGTTGGCAGGAATCTTAGTAACATCAACCGATGCATCAACCTTAGCATCATTAACCCACAGCTCGGCAGTGATATTCTCGTCCTTGCCTGCATTCTCCTTCAGTGTCACTGTAGCGGTATAGGTGTTATACTGCTTACCAGTAGCAGGAACGGTTGATGCAACAATCTCCATGTCGTGCTCAGGGATGTTGAGAGCGAAGCCGATGAAGTTGTCGAGGTTCACATAGCGGTTGGCGGTAAACTTCAGATAGTAGTTGCCTGCGGCAGGAGCCACGAACTGACGCTCAACAGTCTCCGTGCTTGCTGTGATGGTCTCGTAGTCCGTCCAGCTGGTCTTGTCGGTTGAGTACTGAACTGTCATATTCTCGCCATCATACTGCCACTTCGTCTCGTAGGTCAGCACCTGACCAGCAGCAGCTGACAAACGTGGAGTCATCAGCGTGAACTCGCCCTGTACGCCACCAGAGTAAGCCATCTGGCGGTCGTCGTTCCATGTCCAGCCAGTCTTCTGCCATGAAGCAGGAATCTCAGTAGTGAAGTATTCCTCCCAAACGTTAGCAGCCTCAGAGCGACCTGTCAGAACGAGCTTGAAGGTTGTCGGAGTGCCGTTTACGTCGTAGGTGAATACGAGGTCGCCCGCCTTCTTACCCTGTTCAGCCAGCAGCGAGACGTCGATGTCGAGCGTTCCATTGACAGCAATGGTCTTGTTCACGTCGTTAATCTCCGTTACGCTATAGCCTGCAGGAGCCACAATGCTGGTCAGCACCAGTGCCTTTGTACCTGTATTGCTAATGGTATACTGCTTGGTAGTAGCCTCCTTCACCAGTCCGAAGGCAACATCGTCGCCATCAGCCAGGGCAGCGCCACCCTTGATGTTCAGTGCAAACTGCGGAGCCTGAGCGTTGACGTGGATAGTGATGTCGTTAGCCTCGAGAGTGGCGTTGTTGCTGACCAACTCCTTGGCACGGAACTTGAAGTCGCCACCCTCGGCAGCAGAGATGGTCAGCGTGACAGGTATCACAACACTTTCATCCTTAGCCAGCACAGCAGTAGCAGCCGTTACGTTATCAGCATCGTTCATCTGATAAGCCTCACCAGCGGCATTAACGATGCTAACCTTTACCTCGTCAGCCGTGAGGTCGCACGTACTGTTGTTCTGCACAGTAACGTTGAACTGAGCCGTCACCTTGTTGTCAACATCAGCAGAGAGGTCACCCTCGCCATCGCGCACAAAGTCAGTGATAGCCAGTGTGCGAGTATGCTGAACCTCTACATCAGTGGTCAGCGTCTCGAAGGCTACGCTATTGTCGCTGTAGTACACCACAATCTTAGCAGCGTATGTCTTCTCCTTGGCAGGCACGTTGCCCGTCAGTGTAAAGTTGGCCGAGCCGTTCAGACTGATGTCTTGAGCGGCGGCAGTAGCCACCACCGTCTCATCAAAGAACAGCTTCGCATATACGCCCTCCTCAGCTGCACGCAGGCTGTAGACGGTAGCAGTAGCCGTAATCCCTGTTCCAGGAACTTTTGTCTCGGCAGGAATGTTCGAAGCCGATACATACAGGTCGTGTTCAGGAGCATTCAGTATCTTCTTCAGACCTGTCAGGTCGTCGATGTTTGCATTCAAGCTGACGAACTTCACGTAGTAGCTGCCGTCAGCCAGTGCCGTGAGACTCTGGCTTACATACTCGTTGGTCAGTGCTATCTCGGTAGGCTCGCTCCAAGCCTTACGGTCGGTAGAGGTGTACACTTTCAGCGTACCCTCATTGCCATTCTGAGCCTTAGCTTTGAAGCTCAGCACGTTCTTGCCACTCTCAGCACCATACTTCTCAGTAATGAGTTCCTTCTCAACACCCGAATAGATATGTGCAGAACCATCAACAGTCCAGCCGTTGTTATACCAGCCGGCAGGCAGACTTGCGAGGTCTTCGCTCAGCGCTGTCGGGTCGATGGTGTTACCAGTGAAGTTCAGTGTGAACTCAGCACCATTCAACGTAATGGTCACAGTACCCGTCTTGTCACCCACATTCTGTTGGTCGTAAGGCAGACTGACAGTCATCACAGTTGCAAAAGTAGGATCATTTGTAGCACCGTTAGGTGAAACAGTTACATCGCCTGTCGTGTCATAGGTAACGGTCATCTGCGCATTACCCTTGTTTGTCAGTGTGAATGTCTTATCAGCAGGAGCAGCCTGCAAGTTGCTGCCAAAGTCGAAGGTGTCACCAGTCGTTACGGCATTGCCTTCGTGGGTAACCTCCAACAGCGGTGCTGTAGTAGCCGTGCCACCATAGATGTTGTCGATGGCAGCAGATGTTCCAACAAACTCTACAAAGGCAGTAGCGGCATTCTTGCTATTACCAAGGTCAATCGCATAGGTGCTAAATTCATTATAATTATAGACAGCAGGAATAACGTACTCTGTCCAGCTGACACCATTATTGGTAGTGTAGCGAGCCGTCAGAGAACCTCCTTGGTTATTGGTCAGTCGCGCATCAACATACAGCTTCTCATTTGCTTCCAGTGATATGGGCAGCATGCGGAGCGTTTTTTGTCCACTTGTATATACATAACCTGAAGAAGCCGTCCAGGCATCACTATTTGTCCACGTAGCAGGAACACCATCAGCGAAGTCAATATACTGCTTAGCAGCATCGCGAGTCTTACCGGTGAGGGTAATTACCTTATCATCAATACCTTCGCTGGTAGAACTGATAGTCTGGGTGGCAGTATGCGTCTTGTATTCAGTGCTAGCCTTCAGAGTAGCAGTGACCTTCAGCGTCTGTCCAGCAGGAACGGTAGCCACATTTTCTGTAATTGTAGCTGTGCTACCATCGGGTATGCTCAGTGCCACTTCATAGTCAGCAGCATCTTCGCCTGTTAATGCGGCAGTTACACCCTCAAGGTCAGCAGTTCCGCTATTGGTTACCACAAACTCCTGACTGGTAGCCGTTGTCTGCATGCCAAAGTCATAAGCGGCTTCAGTGTAGTCAAGTTCCATGAAGGGTTCTGTCTTGGCAGTCAGTCCGTAGATGCGCTGGATATAAGCGTTCTTACCTTCAAACTTAATCAGGTTTTCACCCTCAGGAATATCGACTTCAAGAACATACCAATTAGAAGTTGACACAAGTTGGTTTGTCAGGTCGGTAGCTTCTGACCAATCATTATCACCGGTTTTTGTATAGACCATTAGCGAAGCCGGGCTCCAATAATCAGACTTGTTGCCTGAAGCGGAGATGATAAGTTTCTCTCCACCAGTACCTGCAATCATGGTACTTGTGATGAGTTCCTTGACGGAAGTGCCAGAATAGATGTATCCGTTTGCACCCTGTGTTACAGTCCAACTATTAGCTGTCCAACCCGTAGGAACAGTAGCCTCAGCAGTAGCAAAGTCAATGAAGTTCTTTTCAGCATTGCGAACTACACCGCTGACAGGAATCTCAAAATTACCACCATCGGTAGTAACAGTGATGGTACCGTTGTGGTAGCCTTCGTTGTTCTCCGCTGCCATTGTGACAGTCAGAGCCAATGGGTCAGCACCAGCAGCAACAGTCATCGCATTGTTTGTAGTAGCGGTTGTAAAACCATCCACATTGCTGATATTGCTGATAGTCAGTGTACCCGTGCCAGCATTCTTTATATAATAGGTAGCAGTAGCATCAGCCGTAACCCAACCCAAGTCCTTGGCAGTGCCAGAAACAACGGCTTCTGTCGCCTCAGCATCGCTGAAGACAGCAAGTTGTGGGTCGTTGGCATCGTAGGTCAGACCTGCAATCTGCTTGATACGTGCATAATATCCTTGGAAGCGCAACTTGTTGGTTCCTTCAGGTATATTGTTGACAAGAATTTCGTTGTAACCAGCGTCTCTTGTAGGCAGTGTTGAGTCATCCAACTTGATTAAATCTGTCCAATTTTCTCCATTGTCTGTTGAATATTGAATTTGGATGTAATCACCGCTGTCATTATCATATTTCTTAGCTGTAACGACGATAAAGTCATTTGCAACACAAGCGAGTTTAGCCGTTGTCAAATAAGGCTTAGTACTAGAGTTGGTATACAAATCATTGTTTGTACCATCAAGATTCCAAGTGCCTTTATCCCATCCGTCAGGCATAGAGTTGAAATCAACCGTTTCAGTACCTGTCAGCACATAAGCGCCAGCATCGAATGAGAAGTCTTCCATTCCTTCTGCAGAAATGGTGATATTGCCAGTCTTGATGGCCTTAGCGGTTGCAGCGAGGGTAATCTTGATGACTTTCTTGCTGCCAGCGGCTATGACTAATGGAGTTCCTGCAGAAGGTGCAGTCTCCAGGTCTGTGGTGTAGTCAGCATCGGGTAGGTTGATGCCTGTAATGTTCAGTGCACCAGTACCATCATTTTTGATGGTGAACTGCTTAACGGCATCGTCTGTGATGATGCCAAAGCCTAAATCGTCGCCAGAGACATTCTTCTCGCCTTCCTCGTCGATGTAGAAGTCCATCTTAGGCTGATTGGCACCAATGGTGGTACCCGTCAGATTGATAGTGAATGTAGATCCATCATCGCAGGTGACTACTACAGAACCAGTCTTTGCACCAGCCTTCTCTGCGTCATAGTTCTGAGTGATGACAAGGTCAAAGGGAGTAGCAACGCTCTCTGTCCAGTTGGTCGTGTAGGTACCATCGTCTGGGTCGTTCGTTACGGCAACATTGGTAATGTTCAGTGTGCCGGCACCAGCGTTGGTGAAGCTATAGGTCACAGAAGCGTTAGCACTCTTCTCGGCAAAGTCGTAGGCAGCAGGCGAAGAAACCGTTTCAGCATCCTTAGTGACTGCGAGGACAGGAGCGTAGGTCAGACCTGCAATTTCGTCGACATACGTATAGTAACCAATAATCTGTATCTTATTGACAGTAGTGGGAATATCACTCACTATAGCTGTAGTATAACTGCTTTGATTAAACTGTGCACTATTTAATGTTGTAGAATAAGCTGTCCATGTTGCGCCATTGTCATCAGATCCTTTGATGGTAATATATCCTGAACTACTATTTAATTTAGCAGTAATGGCAAGGAAGTCATCTGCAGTAAAGATAAGCTTTGGAGACGACAGGATATTAGAGGTAGAATAATAGAAATAAACTTTTCCATCTTCATCTCCATAGGTAATGTTTCCACTCTGTTCCCAATTTGCTGGCTTCTGATTATCATTGAAGTCCACAGTGACAGTTCCTGTCTTTGCTACAGCACCGCTGACATTGAGCACCAAATCATCAGCATTGTCGCTCTTTATGGTTATGGTACCATTCTGTGCACCTGCGTTAGCAGAAGACATTGTAACGGTAAACGTTGCCGTACCACCATTAGCAGCAATAGTTGTTGCATTGTCTGTTACATTAAACGTAAATGCAGCATTGCTTGAAACAAGGTTCATGCCTGTCAATTCCGACTTACCTGTATTGGTAATCGTTATAGCAGTACTTGTCGTGTTTTCGTTAATCAAGCCAAAGTCGTAACTTGACTGAGAGAGAGAAAGTACAGGAGCGGTAGACTCAGTGCCTCCGTAAATGTCAGTAATATATACATAACTACCATAGAACCCTATATACCAATTTCCTGCAGGAATTTCTGTTATTTCCAGGCTTTGCCATGTATTGGTAATACTCTCAAGAGACTTTGCCGTAATCCAATCAGTTCCATTTGCAGAATATTGTATATAAAGTTTGTTCCAACTTGCAGTTGAGGAATTACCCTTAACCATCAAATACAGTTTCTCGCCTTCGGCTACAGTCACCAATGGCGTGAACATTCTTTTATTTGAACCATAGGTTGTGTTACTAGCATATCCACCTCCTGATGTAATACCATCTGCACCTGAATTTGAAATAGCCCAGCCGCCAGTATTATCCCAACCTGAGGGCAAACCACTTGCAAAGTCACACCAAACTTTATTGGGATCCTTGACAGTTCCACTTACATTTATAACAAAGTCATTAATTCCGTCGGTCGAAGAAGATATTGTAACGGTGCCATCCCCCGTTGTACTAGACATGCCAACCGTTAAGGTCACTTGACCACCGGCAGCCAACGTGTTACTACTCAGCTCAGCGCTATACCCCCCTGTGGTTGCGGGGTCATTTAACGCAACATCCACTGTTCCCTCGTTCTTCAGAGTGAAAGTTTTCTCAATTCCAGCTGTAGCTAAACCGAAACTGTAATCGTAACCAGTCGAAATTTGCGTACTTCCATCAAGTACGCTCATATCAGGACCTGTGACCTCACAAGTTAAATTGATGTCATCAATATACAAGCTATACATATTATTAGCTGTATAAGCTAATGCAATATATTTTGCTGTCACAGGAATTGAAAAGGAGGCATTTGTATATTCTGTAAATGATGACGTTGATGTAATATTGGTTACCTCTTCATCCCAAGTAAAAGACGTCGTTTCATTGTTTGTCGTGGAATAGCCAACTTTGAAAGATTCTGGATAACTACCACTACGTGCTTTATAATAAAAGGATAGAATTATATCCGCAGCGTTTGAAGGGATATTTATTTCAGGGGAAATCAAGTATTGTGGTGGATTAGTGTTATAATTAAAAGTAAATCCATTGTTGCCTGTTCTTTTCCCTGTACTTTCCACCTTAGTACTAGAGGCTGCACTTGATAAAGTCCATCCGTTAAGGCCATTCTCAAATCCTTCAGAAAGTATAGTCTTTGTCGCCCACGCCGGACTGGTGCCACCGAGGGTCATGAGTAAAGAGAGGAGCGTCAGGAGTAGCCATCGGCTCCGAGATAGTTGTTTATTTTGTTTCATGTGATATTGTGTTTAGTAAATATTTTTCGTCTGTTTGTTGCTTTTCCCCATTTTCCTCTTTATGAGGGGGCTTCGGCTCGTTGGTTTTGTTGAGCCGACTCATTCGATTGTTTGAGTCGGCTCATTCGATCGTTTCAGCCGACTCAATCAATCGTTTGAGCCTAGAGCGCTCTCTGGGGGCTTATTTCATAAAGCACTTCTTGCCATTGATAATGTAAAGTCCTTTCTTAACGTTCTGCACACGGCGACCCTGGAGGTCGTAGATGACATCGCTGCCCGAGGCTTCCTTCTTGCTGCCTACATGACTGATGCCATCGCTGATGACGGGCATCTGGTCTTTGTAGATGACGACATCGGAGAAGTAGGCCCAAAGGGAGATGGCGTTGGTAGAGCCGTTGAGCAGGACATGCTCGAAGTTGAAGAAGGCCTGCTGGTCGGCATCGTAGAAGAAGACCATGTCGCTTAAGGTGTCGTTGGCACCACCACAGAAGTAGATGCTCTCGCCACTATACTGCCCAACGTATTGTCCCATGGGGAAGAGGTAGGCGGCAGGACCGTCGTAGTCCATCTTCGTACCACGCAGCCATGCGTTCTGGTTGAAGGGGTTGGGGAAGCGGAAGGCTACCTTGTCACCATCGAACTCGATGTCCATGTCTTCAACTTCGGCATCAGCATGCTCGCCGTTGTTGTCGGTATAGTGGAAGATGTAACTGATATGCCACGTCTCCTTGACGGCAGTGCTGGGAGCCAGCTGGAAGCCGCAGAGGTTGTCGATGCCATTCTGGTACTTGGAGGTGAAACGCAGGTAGTAGTTGCCATCGGCAGGAGCGGTGAACGACATCGCCTTGTAGCTGCGGTCGCCCAGTGACTCGTCGGCTGCCTTGTAGTCGTAGATGGTGGTCCAGGTGGCCTGGTCATCAGAAGAATACTCTACCAACAGGGCTTCGTCGCTCCATCGCAGGTAAGCGTCCCATGTCAGCACGTCGTCTTTCTTTGCCTGCAGGCAGGGGGTGATGAGCGTGCTGGCGGTGGTGCTCTGCGGAGCCAGTGCCATAGGTGTCTCGTTGTCGTAACCCGTCATGGTGCCAACGGTCCAGGAGGTATTAGTCCAGCCCTCGGGCATGACACCCTCGTTGAAGTCTTCTACCCAGACATTGGGGTCGAGGGTAGTGGCAGTGGCATTGATGACCACATCGCTCAGGCCTTCGTTGGTGGGATGGATGGTGATGGTGGCAGCCTTGTCACCATAAGTCTCGCTGAAGACGAGGGCGACATCGAACGTGGTGCTCTCGCCAGCTGTCAGGCTGAAGTCGGTCTTGGAGACGGTGAACAGGGTCTCGTCAGACGAGGTGATGGTACCTGTCAGCGTGCCTGTACCGTCGTTGGTGATGGTGTATGTCTTTGCCTCGGGCTGGGCAGTGACCTTACCGAAGGCGGCATCGGCAACAGGGCTTACCACAAGGACGGGGGCGTCCTGGTTGAGACGGAAGCCCTCGAAGTTGTCGAGGTCATAGTCGTCATTCTGGAATCGGAACTGGTAGCTGCCCGTCTCAAGACCCTCGATGGTGAAGGTGGCGAAGTCGTCCATCTTGTCAATCCAGTCTGTAGATTGATAGTCACTGAACTCGCCGCCATTCTTCGACAGCTGAATCTTGATTTTTACATTATTGGCGGTAGCCTTGTACTGGAATGTCATGCTCTCGCCAGTGGCAACGGTGAGTGCCGGTGTGGTAAGATAGGCGACAGTACCATATTCATACTTGCTGTGGGCAACGCCATCGTTGAAGGTCCAGCAGTCGTCAGCCTTCCAACCGTCAGGCAGCTTGTTGCCCTCGAAGTCTTCCGACCAGGTGGTGGGGTCTTTGACATAGGCAGAGGCAGCAATGGCAGCAGCCTCGCCCTGACCCTCGGCGGGAGTGACGGTGATGGTGGCACTATGGACACCGTATGCCTCGGCATTATATACATAGGTAATGGTAAAGACCTCCTGAGCGCCGGCAGCCACGGTGAGTTGTGACTTGCTGACGGTGAAGTCGTCGCTGTTGGAAGCAATGGTGACAGAAAGTTCGGCATCACCCGTATTGCTAACGGTGATGTCCTGTGTGGCATTGGCTGTCACGCGACCAAAATTCACACTCGTCATATCGATGCCCATCAAGGGTGCCGGTGCACGGTAGGTGCTCTTCAGGTTGAGGACGTAGGGGCTCTTGGCATCATTCGACACGATGGTGAGCTGTCCCTCGGCATCAACAACTGGGGTCTTGACGGTGACCTGCGCGCTGCTCTGCGCACCGATGGTCTGTAGGTCGGCACCTTCGGTGATGACAAAGCCTCCGGTCACCGACACGCTGCTGACGGTGAGGGCGGCCTTGCCCGTATTGTTGAGTGTGAAGGTCTTTGTGGTACCTTCGCTGACCGTTCCAAAGTCGTAGGTGCTGCCAGTGGCATAGCCTGCGACTTCGAGGGTGGGCTCTTCTGATGCTACATACGGGGTGTAGGTGACATCATCGATACAAGCGGAGTAGAGGGCGATGGCCACCTGTCCATGATAGGTGCCCAGGTCGAAACTCTCCTGCTTCCAGGTGCCGCTCTTGTAGGAAGTGGTCTTTTGGATGAGGGTGCCCAGGGCACTGCCGTCATACTGATAGACACAGAGATAGCCGTTGGGGTAGCTGCCGCTCGTGCCGTAGCTGCGCCAGTAGAGTGACAGAGAACCTTCAATGGCTTCAGTCACTAGGTAGTTGGCAGTCTCCGACTTGCCGTTGCTCCAGATGCCCTTGCCTGTACGGGCACGGTCGCTGTTATTGTTGACATTACCCACGAGCGACCAACCTTCGGGCAGTCCGCTGTTGAAATCAGCTGTCTTTGTAACAGCACTGGCAGCCATGCTGCCTCCGAAGAGGACAGCAATGACTGCCAGCACTTGAATAAGTATTTGTTTCGTTTGCTGTCGTGTCATCCTATATATAATAATAAGGTGTTACTTTCCTACAAATTTTATAGCTTTACCTTCACGACCTTGTCAGCCACCTTAATAATATATAAGGTACCGCTCTTCAGGGCGATGTCAGCCTGACTGCCGCTCAGGGTTCTGGAGTAGACGGTGCGTCCGTCGAGGGTGCATACAGCCACCTTGTCACCAGCCTTGGCATTGGCGATGTGGATGCCGTCGGCACTGCCCAGAATCTTCACCTGTGAGGCGTTAACTGCGGGAGCGCTCTCAATGGCGGAGGTCTGCTGCTCGAAGGTCACGATGAGGCGGTTGTACTGTACAGAAACAGCGGGTGTGGTGATGGTATTGCCATCAACGACATTCAACTCAGTACCGTTGAAAGTCACGCTGTGGATGTTCCAGCCTTCAGAAGGCTCGATGAAGTAGGTATATTGCTGACCCATCTCCACACGCTGCCAAATGCTACCGTTGTCGGCAGTCTGCATGGCAATGAACGTGCCCTCGACTGGCTCAGTGCCACCAGGGTTGAAGGGGTCGACCTCAGAGTCGTCGCTGCTGTCGTCACCATCGACCCACAGTGCCGAGAATATCCAGCGGTTGGGAATGAGACAGATGCGGTTAGCCTCGCCAGTGGTGATGTCGACCTCGTAGAGGGCAGTGTCGTACTTTCCGTTGGTGCGCCAATCCTTGTCGGGCAGTGAGCCCCAAGAGCCCCACTCGTTGTAGCCCTTGCCGCTGTTGTAGTAGCCTACCCAGTACATCTTGTTAGGATTGCTCTTGGCGAAGCAGGCAGCCTGACGGCGATACTGTGAGCAGTAGCCTGTAGCACCAACGGGGTGGGTGTATTCGGTATAAGGCTCTCCCGTCTCAGGGTCGGTAGCCTGCTGTGCATTCATCAGCATCAGACCCGTGGAGAGGTCGAACTCACAGAGCTGGGCACCCGTCAGCTGGTTGTTGATGTCGCGCACCTTGCCGTCTTCGCCAGGTGTGGCACTGCTGCCACCGCTGGTCAGGGCGAAGGCACGACCCTCGCTGTTGATGGCGAAGGTGATGAAGTTATAGTAGTACAGACCCTTGGTGATGGGCGTAATCTTCATGGTCTTCAAGTCAACGGAGCAGAGGGCATAGCCTGCATCACCGTCGGTCATGTCGTCATCCTGCTCGGTAAAGTACTCAGGGTCGCTGGTAATCTCGCTGGGCAGATCCTGACCAGTGAGGTAGAACAGACCGTATGTCTTTCCGTCCTTGGGGTTGTATGCTATGCCGGCACACTCCAGACGGTCGCTCTTGGGACGAATCTCGTTAGACAGCAGGTTGCCGGTCTTAGCATCCCACTTGCAGACACGGAAGAGTTCCTCGTCAACCGTCGACTGCTCGTCGCGTGAGAAGATGGTGACCAGCTTGCCGTTGATATAGGCAGCGCCGGAGTTGCCGTGCATCATGTTGAAGTTGTTAGCCCAAAGCTCCTTCTCGTTGTTGCCTTTAATCTCGTTCTTCACCACAGCGGGCTCCTTCTCGGGAGTTGACACCGTGTTGCCATCGATGGTCATCTTGTAGATGCCGTTGTCGACAATGAAGATGGACTTGTTAAGCTCGCTGTTCCAGCCCAGATATTCGCTTTTCATCTGTTCGCCGTCATCATAACGATTGCTGTGACCAATACCCTTTAGTGTGACATTTTGTGCACTCATCAGCATGCAACCAACAAAAATTGCAGCCGTAGAAAGTAAAAATCTTTTCATTTTCATATTAAAATAGCTATTTGTAATTTCATTTTGTTACATTTTGAGCGTGCAAAGGTAACAATTTATTCGCGAGCGCACACATAAGGAGCGCACGCGTTCGTTCACATTTGTAAATATGAACAAAAATACACGCAGATTAAGCCCTTTTGGCCATTGCCTGATGGTGGTATTCCGACGGTTTCAAGCCCGTTTCGCGCTTGAAGGCGTTGACAAATGCCGTACGCGACTTGAAACCCGTAGCTGCGGCAATAGCCTCAATGGTGATATTGCCATAACGGTCGGGGTCGTCCATCCACTGACAGGCAATGCGGATGCGATGACTGCCTAACAGGTTGCTGAATGCCATGCCGTATTTCTCGTTGATGACTTGCGAGACATAGGTGGTATTGGAGTTGATGAGCTTGGCGAGTTTGTTGAGGGTGAAGTCCTGCTGACAGATGATGTCAGGGTCGCTCAGCGCATCCTCAATGCGGCAGATGAGGGCTTCGCGCTGCTCGTCATTGAGGTTGCTCTTGCTGTAGGTCTTGCGCAGCTTCTGTTCGTCGGCTTCTATCTTCATCACCTGCCGGTACTTCTCATAGAGGCTCTTGTCGCGCTCCTTCAACAGCTTGTTCTTGCGCCAGAGAAGCAATACGAAAACCAGGATGATGGCAATGATGACAAACGACACCAGCAGTGCCATCTGTTGCAAGAACTGGCGCTCTTCCAGCACTTGCTTGTCTTTCTCTCCCTTCTGCAGCACGTGGATGTAGTTCAGTTCGGCAATTTGTGCCAGCTGCTTGGAGTGGGTCTCCTCCATCATCTCCAGATAGCGGGTATGGTAGCGGTCTGCCTGCTGCTGGTCACCCAGTTGGCGGTAGTCGTCTGACAGCTGCTGACAGATGTTGGCGGCAAGGTCAGCGATATGGTGACGGGTGCCGAGTTCGAGGGCTTCTTGCAAGAAAGCGACGGATTGGTCGTAGCGCTGTTCCCTGCGGTAGGTATAGGCGATGCTCATCAGAGCTGCCAGCGAGTCGCGCTCCGGTTCCCAGCGGGTGTCAATGACTTGTAGCTGTTGCTCAAAACACTGGCGCGCCTTGACGAAGTCCTTGTGTTGTATGTGACGGATAGCCTGATACTGCAGACGTGCAAAGGCAATATCGGGGGTGCTGTCGGGAATCTCCTTGGAAAACAGTACGTTACACTTCCGCAGGTCCAACTCATAGTTCTGGTTGGACAGGTTGAAGAAAGCCGTGGTCATCAGTTCCCAGTTCTTCATCTCAACGGCTTTCTCCATACACCGCTCGAAGATGTCGTGAGCCTGCTGCGCCAACTGTTCGGAGTTGTAGTTGAGGCTATAGTCATTCAGCAAGTCACCCATGTTAACCATGATGGTGGGTAGGAACTCGTGGTATTGCGCCTGCTCGCACTCCTCGTAGGCTTGAACGAAGTAGTCGTAGGCCTTCGTGTAGTTGTAGTACGAGAACTTGTAGACGCAGGCGCAGTTGTTCAAGGCCCTGATGCGCAGCTGTCGACTTTCGTCATCATCGGCTTTCCGCTCACTGACAATGGTAAAGCACGCCAAGGCTTTGGCGGCATCGCGACGGGAGAAATAGTTGCGCCCCTCCTCCATGAGCTGGGCTGATGACAGACGGTTCAGTGCGCTATAGTCGCCTGCGTCATTACCAGCCGCTACCGACAGCCAACATGTAAGGAACAGTAGTGAAAGGACAAACGTGCGACAGTAATGTCTTATATATATAGTAAGGTGTATATTCATATCTTTCGAGGGCAAAGATACGAATAAGTGAGAAATATTTCATCTTTCATCTTTAATATTTAATATTTTTTTGTACCTTTGCCAAAACGATGAAAGAAATCACCTTCCAAAACGACGTGCTGCCGCTGAAGAACATTCTTTTCCGACTGGCGCTGCGCATCACCCAGAACAGGGTTGAGGCAGAGGATGTCGTGCAGGAAACGATGATGAAGGTGTGGAACCGGCGCACAGAGTGGCCGCAGATACAGTCAATGGAAGCCTTCTGCCTTACCATCTGCCGTAACCTGTCACTCGACAAACTGCGGCGCATGGATAACCAGCTACGCTCGGAAGGTGCACCGCCTGCCGACCTGCTGGAGACTGCTGTAAGCGGCAATCCAGAGGAACAAGCCGTACAGCGCGACCGTGTAGCACTGGTCCGACAGCTGATGAGTCAGTTGCCGGAGAAACAACGCAGTTGCATGCAGCTGCGCGACATAGAAGGCAAGGCATATAAGGACATTGCCGACATCCTCGGCATGACGGAGCAACAGGTGAAGACCAACATCTTCCGTGCCCGACAGACCATCAAGGAGCGCTTCCTGAAAATTGACAGTGACGCGTGATTTAAAGGTGCTTTTTTGCTTTTTCCCATATTTTTTTAAAAAAAGTTGCACTTGTCTGTAACTTTTCATTTTTAGAAACGTCTGACATTATAGAGAACCCAATAAAAGGACAATGGACTACAAGTACATCGAACAACTGCTGGAGCGCTATTTCAATGCGGAGACCTCCCTTGAGGAGGAGCAGATACTGCGTACCTTCTTCAGTCAGGAGAATATTCCTGCTGAGCTGCTGCAGTGGCGCGCACTCTTCACCACAGAGGCTGAGGAGACGCTGGGCGATGACTTCGATGCCCGCATGATGGCGATGATTGCCGAGACCCCGGCGGAAAGCAGCTCTACAGCTGATGACAATACTGTGGTCAAGGCGCGCGTCATTACGCTGAAACAACGGTTGATGCCCCTCTTCAAGGCTGCTGCCGTGGTGGCTATCATCCTCACGCTGGGCGGTGCCCTGCAGGCTCCTTTCGATAGCAGCTGGAACGCGGCCGACGGCTATGCCGACCACCAGCAGCAACTCGACAGCGTGGCTGCCGTCAGTCCTGTACAGGCTGAAAACGTCAGTGAGACACCGGCAGACAGTGCCAAGGCGCTGATACCTATTCAGCCTACAAACTAAGGAATTATCTATGCTTTCTCTATAAAAAACATCATGTTAATTAAAACACCAGTGAAGCTGTGAAGCTTCTAGCAAGAGCCAAGAGCTCCCTCTGACCAAAGGGTCGGAGACATCCTCTCAAATTTTTCATAACATACTAACTGAAGAGCGGACTGCCCACCAACATCACGTTGAAGGCAGCCCGCTCGCTTTTTGTACCTGTTGTTCTCGTTGCGCCTTGATTAGTCGCGCTTCATCCACTGGTTCAGCTGATAGAGCGCAGGCAACAGGATGAGCAGTGAGAAACCCAGTGCCATCCATACGTGGAGCTGAGAACCTTGAAACAGGTCTGCCAGCTTCATGTCGGGATTGGGGTAGAGGTTATAGGTGACATAGGCAACGCTGTTGTTTGCCCAGTGATAGGCGATGCCCGGCAGGATGCTGCCCGTGCGGTAATACATCCAGCCTAACAGCAAGCCGACAAGGAAGGCGTGGGGAATCTGGGCGGGGTTGAAGTGGATGAGGGCGAATACGGCAGCACTGATGCCGATGGCTGCCCACTTCCTGTCTTCACCCAGCGACTGGCTGTTCAACAGTGCCTTCAGAATGGCACCGCGGAACACGATCTCCTCAGCCAGCGGTGCTAATAGACCTATGGTCAGGTAGCCCCAGCGGTTAGCCATTATCATGTCGAACTCATGCTCGACGATATTAGGTAGTTCTGGCATCTGCTCCTGTATCCACATGGATGGAATGATGGCACCAAGTGCTGCTATGCAACTCCAGAACAGTGTCATCCAAGGGCGTGTGCGCAGCCAGTAGGGTGACACCTCAGTCCAGCGAGCCCAAAGGAAGACGATGATGGTCAGCACACTGACAACCGTTGTCGAGGTGATGAGCATTGTAGCAGTGAGATCGGCACTGCCTGTCACCAGCTTCCATAATGCCTGTACAATGGCACCTCCGGCAAACTGGATGCCTATAAAAACCAGTAAATAGCTTAATGTCTTTTTCATGACAGTATTTAGGAATTTTCAATGTGTTGTTATTCTGAGATGTCGTGGCTCAGAACGGCCTGTGCCCTTTCGGCATCTTGCTGCAGCTGTGCCTTGAGGTCGTCAATGCTGTCGAAGCGTTGTTCGTCACGCAGTCTGGCAACGAACGACACCAGCAGCCGCTGACCGTACAGGTTCTCATGCAGATGGAAGATGTTGACCTCCAATGTCTGACGGTGACCGTCGAAGGTGGGACGCATGCCAATGTTCATCATGCCGTGCTTATGCTCCATGGTGTTTTCCTGCCGTACCGTGACGGCATAGACACCTGGGGCGGGGATGAGCTGGCGGGGGTCAGCGGGTACGAGGTTGGCGGTGGGAAATCCCAGTCGGGTACCGATGTGCTCACCGTGTTCTACGCGTCCCATGAGGGTGTAGTGGTAACCCAAGCCTATGGCGGCCTCACCGACGCGACCTTCCGCCAGTTGCCGGCGTATCAGCGAGCTGCTGACAGTGGTTCCCGTTCCTTGGGAGGGAGCAGGGGGCAGGCTCATCACCTCTATGCCCAATTGCTGTCCGTAGCGTACGTAGTCTTCGAAGCCTTCCTCACGGTGATGTCCGAAGCGATTGTCATAGCCCGTCAGCAAAACACGCACGTGGAGACGGTCGCGCAACACCTGTTCCATAAACTGGCGCGCCGTCAGTTGTTTTAATGCGTCATCGAAGGTCAGCACCTCTACATGGTCAATGTGCGTCTTGGAGAGCAGCAGCAGTTTCTCGTCAAGTGGTGTCAGCACCTGGTCCTTGGGAGTGCGGTCAAAGGTGATAGCCATTGACTGCAAACCTTTCTCGCGTGCCGTCTGTACTACGTGGTTCAGCACGAAGCGGTGTCCCATGTGTACACCGTCGAACATCCCTATGGTTGCTACATATCCTTGCATTCTATTCCTTTTTTATTTCCCATCTTTCACCTCTCATTTCTCCATCTTCTCACCTTAATCTTTAATCTTTAATTTTTATTTTTTATTTTTTATTTTTTATTTTTCTATAGATTTCTCCTATCCACAGCACTGGCGAGGTGCCGATGATGATGTACAGCCACTGCTGCCATGTCAGGGGTATGGTGCGGAACATCTCACCGCCAAAGGTGACAATAAGCCACTGACCTACAAGCACCAGTACCAGCACTATGAGGAATCCTTGGCATGCCCACAGACGGTGGAAAGCAGAGTGACCTGACCCCAAAGCGCGAGCATTGAACAGGTTCCACCACTGCAACATGACAAAGAGACAGAAGAAGACGGTCAACTCTTCCTCGTTGACACCCGCTACACGCACGAACCACCATAGCAGGGCGGCAGCAGCTATGAAGAACAGCCCTCCAATGGTGATGATGCCCCGTAGCATCGGGTGCGTGATGATGAAGGCGTCCTGGGCACGGGGTTTCTCATGCAATACCTCGCGACTTGGCGGCAGCGATGCCAGTGCCATGGCGGCGAAGGTGTCCATGATGAGGTTTACCCACAGTATCTGGGTGATGGTGAGTGGCATCTCCGTGCCGATGAAGGCTCCGAAGAGCACCAGCAAGAGTGCTGTTACATTGACAATGAGTTGGAAGAAGATGAACCGCTGTATGTTGCGGTATAGCGAACGGCCCCACATCACCGCCTGTACGATGCTCTTGAACGAGTCGTCTATCAGCGTGATGTCGCTGGCTTGCTTGGCAACGCTGGTCCCAGAACCTAATGACAGTCCTACATGGGCGCGGTTCAAGGCTGGAGCGTCGTTGGTGCCGTCGCCTGTCACTGCCACCACCTCGCCGCGCTGTTGCAACAGACTCACCAGCCGCTGCTTGTCGGTAGGACGTGCTCGTGACATGACTTTTAGTGGACCTACCATCTCAAGGGCTTCGTTGTCGCTGAGGGCGGCAAACTCGGTACCTGTGATGGTCACTGGAGTATGGTCATCAATGACTCCGCACTGCCGCGCTATCTCCAATGCCGTCTCACGGGTGTCGCCGGTCACTATCTTTACATCAATGCCTGCCTGTTTGCACTGACGGATGGCGGCAGGCACCTCCTGGCGCAGCGGGTCACTGATGGCAATGATGGCAAGATGGGTGGGGGAGGGGGTGAGTGATGAATCCTCAGACTGTTTTTTCCATGTAACAGCTAGGGTGCGCATGGCATGTTGCTGCCATTCCTTCAGTGTATCCTGTATTTCTCTTACTGCTAACTTGTCGTCCCTAGCATCTAACATCTTCATTACCACCTCGGGGGCTCCTTTTATATATAAGGTGTCGCCGACGGTTGTTGTCATGTATTTGCGTTCCGTCGAGAAGGGCTCGCGGCTGGTGATGGGGTTGTCACGCCGCAGCTGCTCGTAGTCAACACCCTGTTCCTGCAACCATCTGAGCAGTGCCTGCTCCGTAGGGTTACCCACATCGTGTGTTGCCGTGGTATTCAGTGCGATGGCCTTATAAAGCATGCTCCTGTCATCATCCGTCACACCTTCACTATCATCCATCATACATCTGACATCACTCACCGTCATCTTGTTCTGTGTCAGCGTTCCTGTCTTATCGGTACAGATTACCGTGACGGCACCCATAGTCTCCGATGCCTGTAACTTCCGGACGAGGTTGTTGCTCTTCAGCATGCGGCGCATATTCAGTGCCAGTGCCAGTGTCACCGCCATCGGCAAACCCTCAGGTACCGCCATCACGATAAGCGTCACTGCCATCATAAAGTAGCGGAGTACCACCTCGACCATGGTCAGGTAGTCATCGGTATGCCATAACGCGTTGGTTAGGATGTCGTGTAACAGGAATACCACGAAGGATGTTGTTGCCAGCACGCTGCCCACCATGCTGATGAGCTTTGCCAACTGCTCTAGCTGCTTGTTCAGCGGGGTCTTTACACCCGTCAACTCGGTAGCCTGCCGTGCCACGTGACCTATCTCCGTCTCGTCACCTACGGCAGTCACGACATAACGACCCGTGCCGTTCATCACCATCGAACTCCTTAACAGCATGTCCTTTGGATAAGCCTCGCCACCAGCGCTCCCCTTCTCTTCGGAGGCTGTGGGGAGTAGGCTTTTATCTGTCAGTAACTCACCCGTAAGACTTGACTCGTCAACCTGCAGGTCGGTGGCCTCGTATAGCTTGCCGTCAGCAGGCACCTCGTCACCAGTCTCTATGATAACTACGTCGCCCACCACCACCTCACGGCGGGGTATCTCCGTCACTTGTCCGTCGCGTACAACCTTGACGGGCTGCTCCTCGCCAAGCTGTGTTAGCACATCGAAACGGCGGGCGGCATCGCGCTCGAAATAAAAACCTACAGTGGTAGCCAGAATGATGGCGGTAATGATGCCCAACGTCTCCACAAAGTCCTGCTTCACAAAGGATAGTGCCAATGACACCACAGCAGCTACCAGCAGGATGCGCACCATCGGATCCTGGTATTTCTCCAGATAGAGGCGCCACATCGACTGCCGCCGTGGCGGTGTCAGCACATTCTCACCATGCTCTTGCCGGCTCTGCTCAACCTGTGCAGCTGTTAGTCCTTTTGCTTGATAACTCATAATGCGGCTGCAAAGTTAATGCTTTTTTATGTCCTTTCAGCCTTATTTCTATTAAGAAAATGTTAAAAACGAATAATTCTTTAAACTTTAATCTTTTATCTTTAATATTTTTCGTACCTTTGCATCCGCTTTAAGCAAAGCATTGGACTTGTAGCTCAGTTGGTTAGAGCAACAGACTCATAATCTGGAGGTCCCAGGTTCAAGCCCTGGCTGGTCCACATTGAAAATCAAGCACTTACGAGTTTCTCGCAAGTGCTTTTTTCATGTCTGCGTAAACAATGCGTAAACAAACTATTTCAGTCCCCGCTTTTCTGCGACATAGTATCATAGAGTATCTATGATGCATTTTAGTCAGAATGGCCCTCAATATGCACAGAACAAATACACCGATGAAGCGGAGCATCAGGCAGAGATACAGAGGCTTTGGGAGAACAGACGCAAGCGGCTTGAACAGGGGCTGACAAGATAACACTCGTTTCCCCTACATCAGTCCCATACTAACAAGAAGTAGCGACGTCCAGGAGTTGAACACCGCTACTTCTTCATTTAATTATGATTTGGTTCTTATCTGTCCCAAATGCTGCTGCCACCGCCCTGGTCACTGATGTCCAGTTCATCTTCAGGATCATCCCAGCCACTTGATTGCAGACCTCTTACATCACCACTACCAGCCAGAAGCCGTGTCATGTGCTGTAACTCAATTGCCGTCATAGAGGGCTTTATATATTCTTTTTTCATATCGCTTACTTGACAAGTATTTTTTTACCTTTATTGATATACATTCCGCGTTGTGTCGGTTTTCCGCTCAGGCGCACACCGTCCAACGAATACCATACATCATCCTTCACTTCATTAGAATTTGCAGAAACTTCAGGAATGTCTGTTGTTTCTTCACCGTCAAAGCTTAATGCAAACGCACGTGCCTTAGCTCCAGCGTGTCCATTGATGTACGGCACTGAGAAGTAGGCACGACATGAGCGAATCTGGCGGTCAACTGTTGAGTAGTACAATGTGTTAGCGTCACCCAAGAATAGGATGCTCTTGTCATCAGCTGTAACGCCGACTGGCGAATACGTACCCACCATCTGTACTATCTCCAGCCCTGTGGTCTCACTCTCCACAGTCTGAGCCGTCGAGTTGCTGATGGTCACGCCCTCGAATACAGGACTTACGATATCATAGACTGAAGGGTTGTTGTCGTAGTCTGCAGCCTTATCCCATTTTACCAGATATGGCACTCCTGCCTCAATCTCTGTCGCTTTCTTGAACCACAGATACAGCGTTCCATCTTCCACATCGAAGCCGTTCTTCTCTGTCACGTCCATAGTCATCAGTGTAGCACCAGCAAAGTCCGCATTGGCAGCAATCTGCTCAGCATTCAACGAGAATGGCAGGCACAGCGTGTTCCATTTGCCGTCCTTGTAGAGCGTGCGGCCGCTGAGAGTTACCTCATATACCTTACCGCTTCCTGCTGCTGTGGTGATGGCATCTCCATTGTCGCCTGCGTTAGCCAGCTCCAGCACGTTCTTCGTCCACTCTGCCGTCAGCGTCAGGTCGCTTGTCACGACTGTATTGAAGTCATACGCATCTTCACCATTCTTCCAACGCACAAAGGTGTAGCCCTCGCGAGTTGTTGCTGGCTCTGTGGCTTTCATGCCGTGGGCAACTGTCTGGTTGTCCACATCGCTGCCACCGTTCTCGTCGAAAGTCACGGTGTACTTGTCAGGCACTGCATAGAAGGAATTTATTCCTTGCAGGTTGATGGTACCGCTGTACTTGGTGTTGTTGTCGGTGTAGGAGTGGAACTGCTTACCATCCTCAATTTTCACCGTAC
>ERZ842401.2901-NODE-2901-length-22029-cov-5.487895_pt1 | contig 22029 bp, 20 predicted proteins | sample MGYA00521270_ERZ842401 | MGnify/ENA primary metagenome ERZ842401 (study PRJEB31892, sample SAMEA3878208) | bioreactor metagenome | biome: Moose rumen | place: Sweden | collected 2011-10 | study: EMG produced TPA metagenomics assembly of the PRJEB12797 data set...
GACCGAGATGTGGTATATCATCGACGCTAAACCGGGAGCTTCGCTGTTGGCGGGCATGAGCCGCACCATCACGCCTAAAGAGTACCTGCAGCACATGGCCAATGGCACGCTTCTCGACGTGCTCACGCGTCACAACACTAATGCCGGCGATATTTTTTTCCTTCCGGCAGGGCGCATCCACTCAATCGGTGCAGGCAACCTGCTTCTCGAGGTTCAGCAGCCCAGCGACATCACCTACCGCGTCTACGACTTCGACCGTCGCGACGGCAACGGCCAACCCCGTGAGTTACACGTCGACATGGCTCGCGATGCCATCGACTACACCGTCTACGACCACTATCGCACCCCCTACGACCGCACACAGCCCGTCAGCCCCCTCGTCTCCTGTCCCTATTTCACCGTTCGCCTGCTCAATGTCGAGGGCGACACCCACATCGATGCCACGTGCGACAGCTTCCTTATCCTCCTCTGTACCCAAGGCCGCGCCCAAGTAGGTGACACCCCCATCCGTCAGGGCGATACCCTGCTCGTCCCTGCCTGTGACCGTGTCCTCCACCTCACGGGCCAGGCCACGCTACTCACCGCCTCACTGGAGTGAGAGTTTCCGCATTGCTAATGCGCCAGTCCTCGCATTAGTAACCCTATCGTCCCTCCCCCCCGATGACTATTCATCCAACGTCCGATGCCTATTCATCGAAGGGCTGATGACTTTTAGAACTTGTAAACTACCTCGCCCGCAGAAAGTTGAAGTTCCCGTCCTGCCTTATCATGGAAATGTATGGATGTAATTAAAGTTGCCAAAGAAACGCCTGCCATTATGCCACCAAGAGAACAAAGTGCCTTTTTCCCTCCAGAGTTCTTTACACACCCGGCAACGCCCCAGAACGAACCGCTAAATACTGCCGTTCCAAGAGAAATGTATTGAAAATTTGTACTCTTTCGTATGGCTATGCCTGATTGGTATAGATGATACTGACTGAATTCATTCAAAGATGAACTCTTCATGTTTTCCCCCGAACGTACGACAAAGTTACAAGTGTTGTATATATCTAGTACTTTTCTTATGGGAAAAATAACAAACGAAAACACCGAAATTAAGTGAATTTGGCGGTTATAACCGAAAATTAATCAAGGAATTTGGCGGTTAGCCCCCTTACTGGGGAAGAAGGGCGCGGTGCTGCCGGAGCTCGCGACGGAGCTGGGCCTCACGGCCTTGGAGCAGGGTGTCGAGCAGGAAGTGGAAACGGGGAGCGTGGTTCATCTCGCGGGTGTGGCAGAGCTCGTGGAGCATGACGTAGTCCTGGAGATGGGGAGGAAGCAGGACAAGGAAGACGGAGAGACTGATGGTGCCGCGCATGCTGCACGAACCCCAGCGCGTGCGGGACGGACGGACCGAAGCACGAAGGTAACGGAAACCGTGGGTCTGGGCCAGCTCGGCCAGACGGGGGAGCAACTGCTGACGGGCACGAAGGGTGAGCTCCCGCAACTGGGCATCGGAGTAGTGACAGGAGGGTTCGCTACGCTGAAGCATACGGGAGAGACGGGGACGCAGCTGCTCGACGGCACGAAGCACATCGCGCACCGAAGAATGCGGAGGACAGGTGACCACCAGCGCTCCCTCACGGACACGGAAAGTGAAACGGCGGGCACGGGCATTAACCCGAAGGGCTATGTGCCCCAGCTCGGCATCGGTGCAATGGATTTCGTTGGGGAACATCACTGGTTGCTCTCTCTGTTCTTACGCGTTAAAATTCCGACGCAAAAGTAACAATAAAATTGCGTATCTCAAAAATACTTCGTAACTTTGTGGTGACAACAATCTCTAAAAACTGAATACAACTATGAAGAAGACTCTAACTCTCGTCGTCGGTCTCGTACTGGCACTGGCGACTGCTCAGGCACAGCGTGCGGTTTATCTGTCGACAAACGGCAAGGCCATCAACTTCGGCAGCATCGGTCAGCAAACCCAAAAGATTAGCCTCAGCCGCATACTGATGGCTGGCTACAACACCATCTGCCTGCCCTTCGACGTGGAGGCAGAGGAACTTCGTGCCACAGTGGGCGAAGGCGTGGCACTGGAGAAACTGGTGAAGGCCGAAGGCAACATACTCTACTTTCTGGACGTGACCGAGGAAGGTATGGAGGCTGGCGTACCCTACCTCATCTACTCGCCCACCCGTAAAGTGGCCACCTTCAGCACCCGCAACCACAGGATGGCAGAGCCTCGTACCCTAAGTGTAGACGGAGTGATGATGTACAGCTCGTTCCAGAAGGAAACGCCCACTGGAGTCTATGGCATCCCTGCCATGCAAGATACCGACGTGCTGCAGAGCATCCTCGTCAAGGTGGACGGAGAGAAGAGTTTCCTCCCCACCCGATGCGCCATCAGCACGGGAAGCCAGAACCCCGAGATTCGTCACATCACCAGCCTGGAGGAGACTACCAGCATACAGACGCTGATGGCCGAGGATGCCGTGGTTGACGTCTACAACGTAAGCGGTGCGCTGGTGAAGTCTGGCATACGCATGAGCCAGGCATCCACTACCCTGCCCCGTGGCATGTATGTAGTGAAGGGACAGAAATTCCTGGTGAAGTAAATCCCCCAGAGGAGAACATCTATGGAAAACTTCAGCGAACTGGTGCGCCTGCGTCGCAGCATGCGCAAGTTCACCGACGAGATACCCTCGGCCGAGGAAGTGAAGACCATACTGCGCGCGGCACTGATGGCTCCGTCCAGCAAAGGACTGCACAGCTACGAGTTCGTGGTCGTGGACGACAAGCAGGTGCTGGGCCAGCTGGCTTCCTGCAAGGCACGGGGGGGGGAGTTCTTGAGCGAGGCACCGATGGCCATCGTAGTGATGGGAGACCCCGAGGTGTGCGACGTTTGGATAGAAGATGCCTCGGTGGCCAGCACCATGATACTGCTGCAAGCCGAGGACCTGGGGCTGGGAGCCTGCTGGATACAGATGCGTGACCGGACAGACAGCGAAGGAGGGAGTGCAGAAGAGAACGTGCGTAAGTTGCTCGACATTCCCAAGCACATGCGCATCGTGAGCATCATCGCCATCGGTCACAAGGGCATGGAGCGCAAGCCCCAAAACGAGGAGCGTCTGCTTTGGGAAAAAGTACACACAGGCAAATGGTAACGACGCTTGTAGGAGCAGGCAATCTGGCTACCAACCTGGGGCTCGCCCTACGGCATAACGGACACGAGGTCCGACAGGTGTGGAGCCGCACCGAAGGCTCTGCCCGGGAGTTGGCCAAGAGACTGAATTGCAAATGGACTACCGACATCGGCAGACTGGAGACAGCTGTTGATGTCGTTGTCGTTAGTGTGAAGGACGACGCACTGGAACAGGTAGCACGACAGATACCACCCACACGGGCACTGGTGGTTCACACCGCAGGAAGCATGCCCCTTTCCATTCTCCCGCAGGAGAAGGCGGGAGTGCTCTACCCCATGCAGACGTTCAGCAAGACGCAAGAGGTGGACTTCAGCCAGATTCCCATCTTCATCGAAACGAGACAAGAGGAGGACCTGCACACCCTGTGCCAACTGGCAGAGAGCCTGAGCCCGAAAGTCTACACCCTCGACAGCAAGAAAAGGCGACACCTGCACCTGGCGGCAGTCTTTGCCTGCAACTTCACCAACCATTGCTACACCCTGGCCGCAGACCTGCTGGCCGAGGATGGCATACCCTTCGACGTGATGCTCCCGCTCATCGACGAGACAGCCCAGAAAGTGCATCGCCTCTCGCCACGGGAAGCTCAAACGGGACCTGCCGTCCGATGGGACGAGAAGGTAATGGAGCGGCAAATGGCCATGCTCCCAAGTGAGAGGGAAAGGGAAATCTACCGACTGATGAGCCAAAGCATACGTGAAAAGACGATAACGAAACGCTGCGCTACGAAAACGAAAAAGAAAAAGAAAAGGGATTAGAAAGAACGATATGATAAACTACGACTTGAAGAAGATTCGTGCCCTGATGTTCGACATCGACGGGGTGCTGAGTGCCGAGACCATACCGATGAGCACCGAAGGGACTCCCTGCCGTACGGTGAACATCAAGGACGGCTATGCCATACAGCTGGCCGAAAAGATGGGGCTGCACATCGCCATCATCACGGGAGCCAACATCGAAGCCATACGTCTGCGCTACGAAGGTCTCGGGGTGAAGGACATACACATCGGAGCCTCGGTGAAGATTGCCGTCTACGAGCAGCTGCTGAAGAAATACGGCCTTCGGGACGAAGAAGTGCTCTACATGGGCGACGACATACCCGACTACGAAGTGATGAGCCGATGCGGTTGCCCCTGCTGCCCCTCTGATGCCGCAACGGAAATCAAGCAGGCAAGCCTCTACGTGAGTCATCTGCGGGGCGGACAGGGTTGTGGGCGTGACGTCATCGAACAGGTGCTGCGAGCCCAAGGAAAATGGATGGCCGACAAAAAAGCATTCGGATGGTGAACTACAACTACATACTGGCAAGCGGAAGTCCCCGCAGAAGAGAGCTGCTGAGCGGACTGGGCCTCGACTACGAAGTGCGGCTGCTGCCCGACATCGACGAAACTTATCCCCCCACCCTGAAGGGCGAGGACATACCCATAGAAATCTCGCGCAAGAAGGCTGAAGCCTACCGACCGACGATGGCTGACAACGAACTCATCATCACGGCCGACACCATCGTCTACCTCGACGGGGAGGTACTGGGAAAGCCTGCCGACGAGAGCGAAGCCCGGCAGATGCTGCGGAGGCTGAGCGGGAAGACTCACCAGGTGATTACGGGCGTCACACTGCTCACCAAAGAACGCCAGCACTCCTTTGCCTGCACCAGCAACGTCACCTTTACCTCGCTCAGCGACCATGAGATAGACCACTACGTCACCCACTTCTGCCCACTGGACAAAGCCGGAGCCTACGGCATACAGGAGTGGATAGGCTACATCGGCGTGACCCGCATCGAGGGCAGTTACTTCAACGTCATGGGGCTGCCCGTACAGCGTCTGTATCAAGCACTTAAACAATTCGGAAAAAGATGAAGAAGAAGACCATATCACTATTGCTGCTGCTCCCCGTTCTCTTCGTGCTGACACTCGTCAGCTGCGAGGACGACAAGGAGTGCGTACCCCCTTCGTTCAAGGGATTCCTCTACGAGCCCTCCCCCGCTCACCCGGGAGACAGCGTGACCATCACCGCCTGCATGCGCGACCGCGGACAACACGTCTACGGACCTAAGTATACCTGGAAGGTCACGCTCGACACACTGGACACTGAGACAGGCGTAACGGGAACGTGGGAATACAAACTGACCCAGAAAGCCTCCATCAGTGACCCCGACCCTCAAGTAAAGGTCCCCATCCCCCACACGGCATTGGAGGGAACGACAGCCACCTGCACCTTCAGCGCAGTGTACAACAACTCGGTGGACGGAGTCCCGGGACGTGGCGTAGCCTGTCCCACCCTGGAAGGCTATCTGGGCACGTTCCAACCTTCCGTAGTCACCGCCGTGCTCTACAGCGAGGCCAACGGGAGGCTCACTTTCAAGATTGCAGGCGAGTAGGGACACAATAAAAAGGGCTTTCGCGCGTTTCCTTTATATACATGAAGCCGACACGCCACCACATCCGCACGTTACTCCTCGTGCTGCTCACGCTTGGCAGCACCGCCATGCTGTGTGCCCAGGAACCTGAGAAGCAGGACACCACCCGAGTAAGGCTGCACGGGACCATCGTGGACGAGAACCAAGAGACCATACCCATGGTCATCGTACGCATAGAAGGACAGGGGGCACTGGCCACGGCCGACCTCAACGGGCGGTACAAGATAACGTTCCGCACGGCAGACAGCGTAGTGGTACACTTCCAGATGGCAGGTTTCCAGAACCGTCGGAAAGTACTGAAGAATCCTCATGGTGACCTGGCACTGAACATCGTCATGCCCTCGACAGACCGCCAGATGGAGGAAGTGGTGGTGAAGGAGACGCGCCGACAGATGGGAACCACCGAGACGCTAAACACCCAGGACCTGAAACGCATGCCATCGACTACGGGCAACGCCGTGGAGGAACTGGTGGCCACGCAAGCAGGAGTCAGCACCCACAACGAACTCTCCAGCCAGTACAACGTGCGCGGAGGCTCGTTCGACGAGAACTGTGTCTACATCAATGGTGTGGAAGTCTACCGTCCCATGCTCGTCAGCTCGGGACAGCAGGAAGGGCTCTCCGTCATCAACAGCGACATGGTGGAACGCGTGGACTTCTCAGCAGGAGGCTTCGAGGCCAAGTATGGCGACAAGATGTCCTCGGTGCTTGACATCACCTACCGCAAGCCCAAGGGATGGGAAGGCTCCATACAGGGCAGCCTGCTCGGGGCCGGCCTGTATGCAGGATACGGGAAGAAGAAGCTGTCCTTCTCCAACTCCCTCCGCTACAAGACCAACCAGTACATGCTCGGTTCGCTCGAGACCAAAGGCGAGTACTCCCCGCGCTTTCTCGATTACCAAGCCTACCTCTCTTGGTCACCGACGAGAAACTGGACGTTCGACGTCATCGGCTACATCTCCTCCAACAACTACCGCTTCACCCCCTCCGACCGCGAGACCAAGTTCGGCACACTGGAAGACGTGAAAAGTTTCAAGGTCTACTTCGACGGAAAGGAGCAAGACCTCTTCCGCACCTTCTTCGGCACAGCCAAACTCACGCGCAAACTCAACGCCCGCTCCAACCTCTCGCTGGCCTTCAGTGCCTTCTCCACCCGCGAGCGTGAGACCTACGACATACAAGGCCAGTACTGGCTCAACGAAACCAACGGCGACGAGCAACTGGGCGTAGGCACCTACATGGAGCACGCCCGCAACCTGCTCTCAAGCAACACCCGCACACTGAAACTCAGCTACGACCTTCGACGCAAGGGACACACCCTGCTCACGGGCATAGGCTGGCGCAAAGAGCACATCGAGGAAAACACCCGCGAGTGGGAAAGCCGCGACTCCAGCGGATACAGCATCCCCCACACGGGCCGCGACCTCCAGCTCATCTACAACCTCCGCAGCCAGAACAAGATAACAAGCAACCACCTTGAGCTCTACCTGCAGGACACCTGGCGACACGAGTCTGGCAGCGGCATACTCAGCGTCAACTACGGAGCACGCCTCTCCTACTGGTCGTGGAACCAGGAGTGGCTCTTCTCCCCCCGTGCCAGCCTGGGCTACGTCCCCTCACGCAACGACAACTTCACCTTCCGACTCGCCACGGGACTCTACTACCAGCGGCCCTTCTACAAGGAACTGCGCGACACCGTAACCCAGAACGGAAACACCCGTGTCCAACTGAACACGGGCATCCGCTCCCAACGCTCCTTCCAGCTCGTCGCCGGCATGGACTACAAGTTCCGACTCGCAGAGCGCCCCTTCAAGTTCACCGCCGAAGCCTACTACAAGGCCCAGAGCCGCATCAACCCCTACAACGTAACTGGCGTGAAGATAGTCTACTACGGAGAAAACATCGCCACAGGCTACGTGGCAGGGCTTGACCTCAAAGTCTACGGAGAGTTTGTCCCCGGCACCGACAGCTGGATCAGCTTCTCCCTGATGAAGGCCCAGATGAAACTGAACGGCAAGTCCATCCCCCAACCCACTGACCAGCGATGGGCCGTCAACTTCTTCTTCTCCGACTACTTCCCTGGCACTACGCGCTGGAAGATGAACCTCAAGGCCTCCTTTGCCGACGGCCTCCCCTTCGGACCTCCCCACACGGGACTCGAGCGTAACGCCTTCCGTGCCCCAGCCTACAAACGCGTGGACGTAGGTATGAACTACCGTGCCCTCAACAACGAAGACCGCCACCTCCGTCACAGTGCCGTCAAGAACATCTGGCTCGGGCTCGACTGCCTCAACATCTTCGGCTTCCACAACGTCGCCTCCTACTATTGGGTCACCGACATCGCCGGCCACCAGTATGCCGTCCCCAACTACCTCACCTCCCGCATGGTGAACGTCCGCCTGCTCATTGAGTTCTGAGTAAGCACTTAGTGTATAGCGCGCGTGGGGGATTGCACAACTTAAACGATATGTTGAAAAGATTGCCGTAATGTTTTCACGGAAACGCCAGTAACAATTCCCCAAAATCCCTAAGAATTTTCCTCAATGAAGAATTATCTTAATTCAATCGGATAATTATTCGATTACGTTCGGATAATTATGCGTTCGCTGTCGGATAATTATCCGTTTGCAAACGGATAATTATTCGATTTTCTTTACATAATTTATCGTCAGGCAAATTTATTAGGCATTTTGCCCAACTCTTCGTAGCGATTTCCCGAATTCTCTACAGAGATTTCATAAAGTCGTTGCAGAATTGTTTCGTACAACGAAAAGTGGCTGACACGTTACGTGCCAGCCACTTTTTTCTTTTTATGCGCTCTGCGCTCACTCCTCACAAAGTTGTCGTGCCGTCGGCTTTGTATGTCGCTCGGCATAGCAGGAGCAAGCTCCGCTCTGCGCTCACTCCTCACAAAGCTCAGTGAGGATGCCCACGGTGGACTTGGGGTGGAGGAATGCGATGTGCAGACCGTCGGCACCCTTGCGGGGAGCCTTGTCGATAAGGCGAATGCCCTTGGCATCACACATGGCCAGGGCCTCGCTGACACCGTCCTCTACCTTGAAGGCTACGTGGTGAACGCCACGCCCTCCGTTGTCGAGGAACTTCTGTACGGTGCTTTCGGGGCACGTGGGCTCCAGCAGCTCCAGCTTCACCTCTCCCACCTTCAGGAAGGCGGTCTTTACTTTCTGGTCTTCTACGACCTCGGTTTTGTAAACCTCCAGGCCCAGCACGTCCTGGAAATAGGGCAGCACGGCGTCTATCGACTGCACGGCAATGCCCAGGTGTTCAATACGTGAAATCTTCATAATTCTTGGTTTTAGTATTTGGTTATCGTTAGTTTTTGTTATCGTTTTCGTAGCAACGAAGTTGCGTTTCGTTTTCGTTATCTCACCCTGTTGTTCTCCGGGAACACGACAGTGGGCTTGAACGTACGGGCTTCTTCCAGGTCCATGAGGGCATAGGAGATGATGATGATCTCGTCACCCACCTGCACCTTGCGGGCTGCAGCACCATTGAGGCATATCTGCCCCGAGCCGCGCTCTCCTTTTATAATATAGGTCTCCAGACGCTCACCGTTGTTGTTGTCCACTATCTGCACTTTCTCGCCTGCTATCAGGCCTGCGGCATCCATCAGGTCCTCGTCGATGGTGATGGAGCCCATGTAGTGAAGGTTGGCCTCGGTGACTCGCACGCAGTGTAGCTTCGACTTTAGCACTTCTATCATCATGGCTTTGTTTTCGTTTGTCGTTTTTCGTCTTCGTTTCTTACTTGTAACGAATGTGATCTATCAAGCGTATGGGCTGGCTGCCACAATAGACGGTGATGCAGCCCACGATGTCGTCGCTCTCGCCCCAGCTCCCTACGTCGGCAAGCGTCTGTCCGTCCACGATGCTGTAGTACTGCACCTGCAGTCCGGGGATGGCATTCAGCGTGTTGACTACGAAATCCCGCACCTCACGCACCTCTCTGGTGTGCTGAAGGGGAACACTCAGGGAGAGTGCCTTGAAGATGTAGGCTGCCACACGTCGCTCCTCGTCGGTGAGCAGGGTGTTGCGCGAGCTCATGGCCAGCCCGCTCTCCTCGCGAACCACGGGACAGGGAACCAGCTGCAGTTGGAACCCGAGGTCGGAAACCATACGGCGGATGACGGCAATCTGCTGGAAGTCCTTCTCGCCGAAGTAGGCACGGTCGGGCTCCACCATCTGGAAGAGCTTCGAGACTATCTGGCACACGCCGTTGAAATGGCCAGGACGGAAGGCTCCCTCCATGACCGTGTCGGTGGGAGGATACGAGAAGTGGCGGGTGTCGGGCTCGGGATATACTTCCTCGACAGAAGGGGCAAAAGCTATCGTGGCCCCCACAAGCTCCAGCAGACGGCAGTCGGCCTCCAGCGTGCGGGGATACTTTGCCAGGTCCGTCTGGTCGTTAAACTGGGTGGGGTTCAGGAATATGCTGACAACGGTAACGTCGTTCTCCTCCACGCTGCGCCTTACCAGTGATGCATGTCCCTGGTGCAGGGCTCCCATCGTGGGGACCAGGCCCACGGACTTCTTCTCTGCCCGTGCTTTCGCCAAAAGTGACCTCAATTCACTTATTGTATGAACTAATTCCATGCTTGCATGCTTAAAAACCTTGCAAAATAACACATAATAATCGAAATAAAGAAGAAAAACGCCTTAATAATTCACAAAAAAGACGAAAAGGGAGGGGAAAATCGCGAATCGGGCCCGATAGTTCGCAATTTTTTCGTAACTTTGCAGTTGCAATACTTATACACACAAGGAGGAAATCGGATGACGGCCAAAAAGATTTTGTTTATCACGCAGGAGATTAATCCCTATGTCCCCGAGTCGCCTCTGACGGTGCTTGGACGCAAGATTCCGTTGGGAGCCATCGAAAAGGGAAGGGAAATACGCGCCTTTATGCCCAAATGGGGTAACATAAACGAAAGGCGAAACCAGCTGCACGAGGTCATCCGCCTCTCGGGGATGAACCTGATAATAAACGATACGGACCACCCGCTGATAATCAAGGTGGCCTCGGTGACAGGCACCCGCATGCAGGTGTATTTCATCGACAACGAGGACTTTTTTGCCAAGCGTCTGGCCGAGTGCGATGCCAAGGGTGTGGAATACAAGGACAACACGGAACGGGCCGTCTTCTATGCCCGTGGCGTGCTGGAGACGGTGAAGAAACTGCGCTGGGTGCCCGATGTCATCCACTGCCAGGGATGGATATCCTGCATCGTCCCGGCCTATCTGAAGTCGGCCTATGCCGAGGAACCTTCGTTCCGCAACACGAAGGTGGTCTACACTCCCACGGAGAACAAACTGACCCTGCCCACGGGCGAACAGTTTGCCGACGTGTTTGAGTTCCGCTCGGCAGCAAAGGAACTGTTCAAGGAATTCGGCAGCAACCTGACTCCCAAACAACTGGACATGCTCGCCATCAAGTTTGCCGACGGAGTGACATTCCCCTCCTCCACCCCCGACAAGGACCTTCTCAAGTATGCCCGCAAACAGAAGAAGTCCATACTGAAGAGCGAGGACAATGACCCCGCACGCTATGTGGAGTTCTTCGACCAGATATGGGAAGAAAGCAGCGAACCACAGGAGGAGGTTGGGAAAAAGAGAAAATGAGAGAATGAGAAAATGAGAAAGTGAGAGAATGAGAAAAACGCGTTTCCCTTATATATCCGGACTCATTTTGCTTGTTGCCGTACTGATATCGGCATGCGATGACAACACGTCGTCCCTGGGCATCTACCCCGTCAGCGACGGAATCAGCAACTCCACCGCCATCTACCAACTCACCACCCAGTCACAGAAGATGGACTCCGTGGTGGCCAACAGCACCACCAGCTACCTGGGCAACATCACCGATCCCGAGACAGGCATCGGCATCGAGGCTGACTTCGCAGCACAGTTCTACACCTTCGAAAACTACTCCTTCCCCAAACTGAGCCTGATGATGGGCGAAGAAGACGGAGCAGAGAAGCGGGGTGTCATACAGTGTGACTCGGCAGAGGTAAGACTCTATTTCAGCAACTACTACGGGGACAAGAACAACCCCATGAAGATAGAAGTCTATGAACTGGACAGCAGCAACATACTGAGCGAGGACTCCACCTACTACTCGGATATAGACCTTTCCGCCTACACATCGAAAGGCGAAGCCCTGAGCACCCGCGTGTTCACCCCCATGGACTATAACCTCACAGAGACCGAGCTCAGCAGCAGCAGCCACAACCACAACGTACACCTGATGCTGGACAACTCCTTCGGACAGCGAATCATGGAGAAGTATTACGCCAACCCCGATGACTTCAAGGACTCATACACATTCATCCGCAACGTGTTCCCTGGCCTGTACTTCAAGACCACAAGCGGAGGAAGCGGCACGATGCTCGGAGTCTACGTAGGTACGTGTAACATCTATTTCCACTATGGCGATGCCGAGAAGGACACCACCTACGTAGGTCTGGCACGCTTTGCGGCAACCCCAGAGGTAATACAGTGTACCCGCTTCGAGAACGGTGACATGAGCGAACTCATCAGCAAGGACACATGCTACACCTACCTAAAGACCCCAGCAGGCATCTGCACGGAAATGCAGCTCCCCATTGACGAGGTGTTCGGAGGCACACATGCAACAGACAGCATAAGCTTGGCCAGCGTCACCCTCACACGCTACAACAAGAAGCAAGACGACTACCAGCTGAGCACCCCATCCGAACTGCTGATGGTCAGGAAACAGGACTACAACACGTTCTTCAAGGAGAACAAGACCGCAGACGACCGCACCAGCTACACCACCAGTTTCAACAGTACCTACAACACCTACACCTTCAGCAACATCTGCCGCCTGCTCTCCTATTGTAAGGAGGAGAGAAGAGCAGAAGCCGAGAAGCAGGGCGTGAGCGAGGAAGAATGGATGGCCAGCCATCCCGACTGGGACAAGGTGCTGCTGATACCCGTCGTAACCAGCAGTGTCAACAAGACCGTCAACGGCGTGACGACATCCACACAAGTGAGCGTGAACCACGACATGAGCCTCGGCAGCGTACGACTGGTGGGAGGAACCAGAAAGATAGACATGCAAGTGGTCTACAGCCACTTCCAGTAAAAGAGATATACAGACACAAAAAAAAGAGAGGGGTTGGCACATCACGCCAGCCCCTCTTCATTTATCATTAAGCACTAAGCACTAATGCACTAAGCACTAAGCACTAAGCCCTCTCAATCCAGGCCAGCGTGTCACCTCTGTGGACATGCGATGCCCTCTTGGCAGCAATCTCCACCAGACGACCGCCTATACCGGCTGGAACGGGAATGAACTCACCCCAGGGAGCCTGAATGTAGCAGAGCACGTCACCGTCCTGATACTTCTGACCGATGAAAGGCTCCAGACAAGGCACAACCTCCGAGCCACCCTGGAACTCGTAGAACACCTGACCACTCACGGGAGCCACCACGGCATCGGCCTTGGCATGCTTGAAGGCAGCCAGTTCCTCGGGTGAGGACGTGTTGGCACTGAGTTTGGCATCCTTGGCCTTCTGTAGGTCGCTGAGGAAGTTCTTCTTCGCCTGCCCACTCCGATAGTTACGATACTGCTCGGGGTGCATGGCAAGCTCAAACAGTTCCTCATCATCCTTTCCATAATCCCATCCGTTCTCGTCCATCTCCTTGCGGAACTCATCAAGCGCATTGGGATAGAGCGTATGGGGATCGGTGTCGGTGAATTCCTTTCCCTTCTCCTTGGCCAGTTCCACCAGTTCGGGAGCAATGGGGCCGGGCACCTTGCCGCTCTTGCCCAGAATCATGCCCCACATCGAATCGTCCATCATCACGAAGCGTCCCTTCCCCTGCGCCATCGTGAGCAGGTTCATGAGGGCAATGTTCTTGACGTACTGGCTGAAGGGAGTCACCAATGGAGGATAGCCCACCATGGGCCATACATGCTCCACCTCGTTGAAGAGGGCCACCAGCATGTCGTCGGTCGAGAGTTCGGGCTCACCCTTCTGCTTCCGGATGTTGTTTATGGCACCCTGTATGCCTCCCAGGTCGGCCATCATCGAACCCATCATACCTCCAGGCAGACCACAGCCAAGCAGGAGGCTGGTCATGTGTTTGTTCGACGGATTGATGAAGTAGCCCAGCCACTCGTCGATGAACTCCTGGGTGAGCGAACGGGCTTTCATGTAGGCCGACATGTTGATTTCGGGAACGTCGAAGCCCTCGTTCTTCAGCATCGACTGGACGCTGATAATATCTGGATGCACCTTACCCCAGCTCAAGGGCTCGATAGCTGTGTCGATGATGTCTGCCCCGTTGTTGCAGACCTCCAGGATGCTGGCCATGGAAAGACCAGGACCCGAGTGTCCGTGATACTGGATGATGACGTCGGGGTGGTTTTTCTTTATCATGCCCGTGAGTTTACCCAACATGGCAGGCTGTCCGATGCCTGCCATATCCTTCAGACAGATTTCGGGGGCACCAGCCTCTATCAGTTGGTCGGCAATGGCACTGTAGTATTCTGCCGTGTGGATTGGGGAATTGGTGATGCACAGCGTTGCCTGCGGTATCATGCCTCCCGCCTTGGCATACTGAATGCTGGGAATGATGTTGCGCACGTCGTTCAGACCGCAGAAGATGCGGGTGATGTCCGTACCCTGCTTCTTCTTCACCTTATACATCAACTGGCGCACGTCATCGGGCACAGGATACATGCGCAAGGCATTAAGTCCACGGTCCAGCATGTGCGTCTGTATGCCAGCCTCGTTGAATGGTTTACAGAAGGTGCGCACAGCCTCATTGGGGTTCTCACCAGCCAACAGGTTCACCTGCTCAAAGGCTCCTCCGTTGGTTTCCACACGCGCAAAGCACCCCATCTCGATGATGACGGGAGCTATGCGTTCCAACTGGTCCTTACGCGGCTGGAACTTGCCCGAAGACTGCCACATGTCGCGGTAGACCAAACTAAATTGAACTTTCTTCTTCATACTCTTAAAAACAATTCTTTTATGCTTACCTCAAAAGTTTTCTATGAACGTTTACTTCTTCTTGGCAGGAGTCTTCTTGGCAGGAGTCTTCTTGGCAGGAGTCTTCCTGGCTGTTGCCAGTTTGGGAGCAGGCTTCTTTGCCGTAGCGGCCTTTCGAACAGGAGTCTTCTTCTCTGCAGGTTTTTCCTCCGCCTTCTCCTCGGGTTTACCCTCATACTTTTCCAGTCGTGCCTTCAGACGGCTAATCTCATTGTCCTTCACCGCAATCTCCTCACCTTGGTTATGGATCGTGGTGTACAGGGCATTCAGCTCGTCATTCTCCACTTCCATCGGGAAGAGGTTCTGGACGCGCTTGATGAAGTCGCCCAGGATGTTCATGTAGTTGGTGAACGCATCGTAGGGACTGTCATAGAAACTGCGATACATGCCCACGCTGGCAGGCTTGGTCGTCATGAAACGGAAGTTGTTAGATGCCTGTATGCGGTCCCAGTCCTGCTTGATGCGGCGGTCCTTGCAGGCCAGTATGCGGCCTGCCTCCTGGTAGAGCTTATTGAAGGCCTCGCGCTGCATGGCGTTACCGAGCCAGCACGATGTGTCGCGCTCTTCGTCGTTCCAGCTGACGGGATACACCACTTCCATGGGGGCCACTGCCTTCGTCTTTCCAATGATTTCACTGGGTGTGGCAAACACGATGCCATGCTGTTTGGCCAAAGCGGGCAATGCCTTGAAGAACTCCAATATGTTGCTCGACAGGGGCTGGAACATACCCAAGGCACACAGTTCCATGAAGATATTGATTACTTGCTCGTCCTCGGGCAGTTGCTCAATCCAGCTGATGTATTTGTCGGCAAACAAGGGATACTCGCTCCAACTGCTGTCGTTGAAACGCAGTGAGATGTCGTCACTCAGTTTGTAGTCACGCAGCAAGAGTTTCACATTGGGAGCCATCGCACAGCTGTATACAAAGTGGGGACTCTTCCATCCCAGGATGTGCTTGGCACCCTCTGCAATCATGCCCTTGAAGCCCATGCGTCCAGCCAAGGCACCAATCTCGTCGTCGTATATCAGGCTTGAGTTCCGAAGTACCTTGGGAGTCTGCCCAAACACTTCCTTTATCTTTGCAGCCTGACGCTTGGTTTCCTCGATGAACACCTCTTCGTTAGCCAGCGAACTTAGCCCGTGACTGTACGGTTCGGCAAGGAATTCCACACACCCCGTCTCGGCCAACTGCTGCAGCAGTTCGATGACTTCGGGGGCATAGACCTCCAGCAACTCCATTGCAACACCAGAGAGAGAGAACGCCACCTTGAAGAACTTCCCGTGAGTCTTGGCCATTTCCAGCATGGCCGTCAGCGCAGGGATGTAACTCTTCTGAGCCGTTTCGGTAATGGAACGCTCGTTCTCGTAGTCATCATAATAGTAATGGTCTGTACCAATCTCAAAGAAACGATAACGCTTCAGATGAACAGGCTGATGTATCTCGAAATACAAACAAATGGTTTTCATATCTTTCTTTCGGTTAGTTACTTAATATTCTTTACTGCACTCAGGTACTCGTCGTTATTGAACCACCCGCGACCGACAAGTTGGTTGTAACACTCGCGAATGCGGAGTCCCACTTTCTCCCATGTGATGGTGTCCACCTCCTTCAGACCCTCCTCACTCAGGTATTTATGGAGAGAATCGTAGGTACAAATCGAGTAGATGGCATCGGCCATGGCCTCGATGTCCCAGTAGTCCACCTTTATCACGTTCTTCAGTATCTCACCACAGCCCGACTGCTTGGAGATGATGCTCGGGCACCCACACTGCATGGCCTCCAGCGGAGCAATGCCGAAGGGCTCGCTCACGGAGGGCATGACAAAGACATCGGAGTTCTTGTAGCACTCGTAGACCTGCCTACCTCGCTGGAAACCTGGGAAGTGGCAACGGTCAGCTATGCCGTATGCAGCTGCCAGGTCTATCATGGCATTCATCATGTCACCGCTTCCTGCAAAACAGAACCGGATGTTCTGCGTACGGTTCAGCACGCGCTTGGCAGCCTCGATGAAGTATTCGGGACCTTTCTGCATGGTGATGCGTCCCAAGTAGGTGACCACCTTCTCCTTCGGGTTCTTGTGAGGCTCAATAGCCTTGTACTCGTCGCTCAAGGGATAGACGGCATTATGCATGGCCACACATTTTCGGGGGTCCTGATGATACTGGTTGATAACCGTCTGTCGCGTCAGTTCCGAGACACACATGATGCAGTCAGCGTGGTCCATTCCGTTCTTCTCGATACCATAGACCGTAGGATTTACCTTTCCACGCGAACGGTCGAAGTCTGTGGCGTGAACGTGTATGCACAGCGGCTTTCCGCTCACCATCTTGGCATGCACTCCAGCAGGATAGGTCAGCCAGTCGTGAGCATGGATGATGTCGAACTGCTCACTACGAGCCAGCACTCCAGCTATGATGCTGAAGTTGTTTATCTCCTCATGCAGATTCTCCGGATAGCCTCCGGCAAACTGTATGCACCCCAGGTCATCAAGACCCTGCAGGTAGTTGAAGTCAGCATAGATGTGGTCGCGGAACCTGTAGTAATCCTCGGCCGTATGCCCAACAAAACGATGCCTGATGTGGTCGTATTGCACATCACGCCAAGCCACAGGCACCTGGCCCATGTTCACAATCTTCAGGAACTTCTCTTCCTCGCCCGTAGGCTTGGGAAGACAGAAGGTGGTCTCAACGTCACCTTGCTCGCTCAGTCCTTTGGTAATGCCATAGGAAGCAACTGCAAGTCCACCGTAAATCTTTGGAGGGAATTCCCATCCGAACATTAACACTTTCATAGTAGTTACTCCTTATTAATATTCGTTATACTTGTCCAGCAACTTCACCACACGCATAATCTCGGCCACGTTCATGGCAAACGAGATGGCACCACGTCCGTGGAAGGGCGGATTGCCGTCAAACAGCTCGGGGATGGTGCCTATGCAGTGATAGAACAACTCTTCCTCGTAGCCCACCAGCTGACGCTCGATGAAGCTCACCCTGCTGCGGCCAAACACACGCAGACAGGCTTCCATGTAGAAACCAGCCAGCCAAGGCCATGCCGTTCCCTGATGGTAGGCAAAGTCACGCTGCAGCTGCGGACCGACATACATCGGGTTGTAGGCTCCACTCTTGGGACTGAGCGAACGCAAGCCCTTCGGAGTGAGCAGTTCCTTCGTACAGAAGTCGAGCACTGACTTTTTCTGTTTCTGGTCCAACGGACTGTAATCGAAGGCACAGGCAAACACCATGTTGGGACGCACCTCCCACGACATCATGTTGCCGTCCACGTAGTCCAGCAGATAGCCGTGTTCGTTCAGGAAGGTGTCCACAAAAGCCTGGCCTGTCTTGGCAGCCAGTTTCTCAAGTACTGCAACAAAGTTCTCATCTTTCATGTGGCGGCATATCTCTGCGCTGTACATGAGGGCATTGTACCAAAGTGCGTTGAACTCTACGATATAGCCCGTTCGCGGAACGATGGGACGCCCATACGAGGTGCTGTTCATCCAGGTGATGGCCTTCTCCTTTCCTCCGATGGCATAGAGCAGGCCGTTCTCATGGAGTTCGAGTCCCAGGTGGTTTCCTGCTCTCAACCACTCCATCATGTCCTGAATCAGATGACCGTACTTATCGATGCACTTCTGCAGTCCTACTATCTTGCCGTACTGCTGAATACACCAAACGGCCCACAACATCACGTCCGGCTGGTCCATTTCGTAGATGGAAACGCCCAAGGGTTCACCGGCCATGAAGTGGCGGATAGCCTTCTCGGCCGTCTGCATCACCGATTCATACTTGCTCACCTCGTTGTTCGTAAGCGTCAGTCCAGGCAGGGAGATGAAGAGGTCGCGCGCACGGCTCTTGAACCAGGGATAACCTGCCAACAGATAGTGTTCGCCGTCACGATGGATGAAGAACTGGTGTGCGCTGTTCACCAGATTGTTGTAGAAGTTGTCGCGCGGTGTGCGGACGTTGACCTCAAACTCTGCCAGGTCGGCCAGTGTCTTGGTTTCTATCTCCGACAGACCTGCACTGAATATCACGCTCTCACCTTTTTTGATATTGAACTCGAAGTAGCCAGGCACGTACAGGTCTTCGTTGCTGGCATACCCACGTTCCTGTTCTTTGGGATACTCCAGTCCCCGATACCAGTCGGGACGATAGACAAACTCGTTCTCCTTGTTTATCTGCATGAAGAGTTCGGGGTATCCCGGATACATGCACGTCTTGATACCATTCTCCACCAACTGGTAGGAACGATTGGCACGCCCGTTCTCGTGGGTGTACTCGCGCACACTACGGAAAGCCAGGAAGGGACGCAGCCGAAGTGTGGTCTCAGAGTGTGCGTCCACCAAGGTATAACGGATAATCAGTCTGTTCTCAAAGTGCTGGAACACCTGTTCGCGCTTCAGTATCACACCTCCCACGCGATAAAGCGTCGTGGGTACTTTCAGACTGTCAAACTCCCGGATGTACTTGTGACCCCGAGGAGAGAAATTGCCTCCCTGGTACTCATGCAGTCCCAGGTTGAACTCCGCACCGTGCTGGATAACCGTAGCATCCAGCGAAGAGAGCAGCACGTGGTTCTCGTCATCCAACTCAGGGATGGGAACCACCAGCAGACCGTGATATTTACGGGTGTTGCAGTCCACTAACGTCGTGCACGAATATGCACCCGAACGGTTGGAACGGAGTATCTCCTTTGGCAGCGATTCCTCCAGATTGGTCATCAGAGTCTTGTCAAAGCGTAGGTAACTCATAGTAGTTGTTTTAAGGTTTTATGTTCTCGTCATCAAATTTACGAAAAAAACTCGTTGATACGAAGCGAAAACACGATATTTTTCCCCTTTTGCTTGTTCGGCCAACGGATTTTCTTTAATTTTGTGTCGTAGAACATGTTTTTAGGTAACAAAACGATGCGCAGAAAGCAAGAAAAGGTATTGGATTTGAGGGAAAAGATGAGCGACCTCTTTGGCTGTCTCTCCGAGGAAGAACAAGCCCTGCTGGAGAAACAGATTACCATAGAGACCTATAAGAAGAATGAAACCATCTACCACGAAGGAGAGCGTCCCAACCAACTGTTCTGCATGCTCTCGGGAAAAGCAAAAATCTTCAAGGAGGGCGTAGGAGGCAGAAGTCAGACCATGCGTCTGATAAAACCCGTGGAGTATTTTGGCTACCGCGCCTACATCTCAGGGCAGGACTTCATCACGGCCGCAGGAGCATTGGAGACTTCCGTCGTTGCCAAAGTTCCCCTTGCCTATTTGGTGGAGCTCATCAAGAGCAACAGCGAGGTGGCATGGTTCTTCATCCATCAACTTGCTACCGCATTGGGACAGGCTGACGAACGCACCGTAAACCTCACCCAGAAACACATCCGAGGTCGCTTGGCAGAGGCCCTGTTGTTCCTCAAGGAGAACTACGGGCTGGAGGAGGACGGCTACACACTCTCCATCTATATGAGCCGTGAGGACCTGGCCAACCTCTCGAACATGACCACGAGCAACGCCATCCGCACCCTCAGTGCCTTTGCCACAGAGAAACTGGTTGCCATCGACGGGCGCAAAATAAAGATTATCAACGAGAAAGAACTTCAGCGTATCTCTAAGTTGGGATAATGAAGTTTACGGTCTCTGGCATCACCGTCACCTGAAAAGGTGCCTTCATCTCTGGCAACACCTGTCCGTCGGTACTTACCTTCGTGTTACCCGTTTCACTTACCGTGATGCGCTGACGCGTACGATAGGGACGCACATTGCGCGAAGTGAGGAAACGTCCCGTCAAAAGCAGCCCCATGCCATGAAACAACTGAGTGACAGCAGGATGGGAGACCACCGACACGTCCAGCATTCCGCTGTAAGGAACGGCATTGGGGGTCTGTCCGTATCCGCGACAACTGCCGATGCACACCGTCATCAGCCTTTCGTCTATCTTCTCGTGGTTCACGGTCAGCCTCATGTGGTTTTCCATACGATGGAACAGCAACAGGAACATGCTACTCAAATAGCTTAACGACGACATGCCCCAGAAACGGTAAGTTTTATGCTTGAGGTCAAAGATGCTACTGGCCAGACCTATATTTAGACAGTTCAAGAAATACCGGGTCTCCGTCTCCGACTTCACCACACCCAGATCCACTTTCCTGGACCTTCCTTTCACCAGCCAATCCACCGTCTGCTTAGGGTTCTCCTCGTCGAAACCCCAGTAACTGGCCCAGTCGTTGCCATGTCCGTTCGGGATTACACCTAAGCGCACTTCCTTCAGCACCTCCATACCCACAGAGGCTATCCCGTTCAGGGCACGGTTCAGTGCCCCGTCACCACCTACAACAATGATAGTCTTATATCCATTTTGTGCCAGCATGGCCGACAGACGCTGTTCCGAGCCGCTGCCCTCACTCTGCACAAAGTCATACTCCACCCCACTCTCGTTCAGCAGGCGCCGAATCTGTTCCCAACGTCGGTGAGTATGCCACACTCCCGTCTTGGGGCTGTATATTATTCCCCAGCGTTCCATAGTCCGATTATTTCGTTTACTTTTTCTTCTATCGGCAACGTGGCCTCTATCCAGTGGATGGGTATCCCCCTGCGTTCCTCCATCCCTCGGAACCAAGTCATTTGCCGCTTTGCGAACTGGTGGATAGCTATTTCCAACCGACGGAACATCTCGTCGTAACTCAGCTCTCCGATACAGTAAAGTGTAACATATTTGTACTCCAATCCATAGCGTATCAGCCGCTCGGCAGGCACTTTCTCCAGCAGCCCCCTCACCTCCTCTATCATACCCTCCTGCAGTCGGGCTTTCAGTCTGCGGGTTATCTTCTCCCGCCGGAGGTCACGGTCTATCTTCAGTCCGATGGTCAGGCTCTTGCGGTCAGGAAAACGCACGGCACCCAGTTCATAGCTTCGGAGCACCGATTCGATGTACAATCCCGTACCGCCACACATCACGGGCACCTTCCCCCGGGCCGTAATGTCCATGTAAGCATTCTGGAAAGCACACTGGAACTCGTAGACATTAAATCGGTAACCCGGTTCCGCAATGTCTATTATATGATAAGGTATATCCTTCCCCTCCACACGATAGTCGTCCAAGTCCTTCCCCGTCCCGATGGTCATCTCGCGGTACACCATGCGGCTGTCGGCACTTATCACCTCACCGTCCAGCTCATAGGCCAGACGTGCTGCCAACGGTGTCTTTCCGCAGGCAGTGGGTCCCAGTATGGTGATGAGGTCGTAGTTCATTAGTCACAAAAGTAGAAAAAAAATACCGCCCAGCAAAATGTCGGACGGTATTTTTTCACGTTTACGAACGATTAAAGCTCAGCGAAGTACTTGATGGTACGAACCATCTGGCTGGTGTACGAGTTCTCGTTGTCGTACCAAGCCACAACC
>ERZ842401.2902-NODE-2902-length-22027-cov-12.085427_pt1 | contig 22027 bp, 17 predicted proteins | sample MGYA00521270_ERZ842401 | MGnify/ENA primary metagenome ERZ842401 (study PRJEB31892, sample SAMEA3878208) | bioreactor metagenome | biome: Moose rumen | place: Sweden | collected 2011-10 | study: EMG produced TPA metagenomics assembly of the PRJEB12797 data set...
TTTTCATTTGTCCAGCCGATATGCAAGCACGATATCTATAATGCGTTTGCCCTGTATTGAAGAAGTTATGCAATTGCAGTAAACTATCCTTATGCTAAAAGGTCGTAATCTAATCCAGCCGAGTGATTTAACCGTGGGCGAAATCGATGAGATTTGTGCACTGGCTGAGCAAATTATTGTCAATGCTTCTGATTTTCAAGATGTGTGTCGTGGGAAAATTCTTGCGACACTTTTTTTTGAGCCCAGTACAAGAACCAGGCTTTCTTTTGAGGCGGCAATGCTCCACTTAGGCGGGGCGGTGGAAGGTTTTTCTGACGCGGCAAATTCATCCACAACAAAGGGAGAGTCTCTTGCAGATACAATCCGCACGGTGTCCAGTTACGTTGATGTCATTGCCATGCGAAACCCCAAGGAAGGCGCGGCACTTTTAGCAAGCCGTTACTCCAATTGCCCTGTAATCAATGCGGGCGACGGCGGCCACTTTCACCCTACGCAAACGCTTACCGACATGCTGACGATTCGTGCACTGCAGGGTGGCTTTGAAGGACACACCATCGGCTTTTGCGGAGACCTGAAATTCGGTCGCACGGTACATTCCCTGGCAGAAGCCATGAGCCGCTATCCAAGAAACAAATTCATCTTCATCAGCCCCGCAGAATTGCAGGTACCTGAATACATCACGCAGATGCTGGACAAGGCGGACATTCAGTATACGACGGCGGAAAGGCTGGAAAGCGTGATTGGCGACGTGGACATTCTCTACATGACCCGCGTACAAAAGGAACGCTTCTTTAACGAGCAGGACTATATTCGCCTCAAGGACAGCTACATTCTGGACAAGGCAAAAATGCGTCTCGCCAAGCAGAATATGATTGTACTCCACCCCCTTCCCCGTGTAAACGAAATCGCCCCGGAAGTAGACGACGACCCCCGCGCGGCATACTTTAAGCAGGTAAAGTACGGCATGTATGTGCGCATGGCTCTCATTGCAAAACTGGTGGGGGTACTGTAGCATACGCTAGAGGAGTATGCAAAATAGAGTGAGGTAGTATAGAAAATGCTGAACGTAGATACCATTAAAAACGGTCTGGTAATCGACCATATCAAGGCTGGCTGCGGCCCCCAGATTTTTCATTGGTTGGGCTTGGACAATGCCAGCTTCACAAGCGCACTCATTATGAACGTACAGTCAAAAAAAAGCGAGCGCAAGGACATCATCAAAATCGACAATATTATCAATATTGACTATTCCGTGCTGGGCTACATTGACCCTAACATCACGGTGAATATCATCAAGGATGAAAAAATCGTCAAGAAAATCCGCATGGAACTGCCGGAGCGAGTAGAAAAAGTGATTCACTGCAAGAATCCCCGCTGCATTACGGCAACAGAAAAATATGTTCCACAGGTATTCAAGTTGGCAGACCGAGAAAAAGCACAGTATCGCTGTGAATATTGCGATGCCCTCTACTCTGCGGGAACAATTGAAGGATAAACTATGGCAAAAGTTCTGATTATTTACAATGCCCGTCTCGTTGACAGCCGTCTGGACAGCCCCGGAAGCATTGTCGTTGTAAACAATAAAATCCACAGCATTTTCTTGGGCGAATGTACTGACTCCAAATCTGCCGCAATGTTTGCAGGCTCTACCCTTGATGAGCACAGCCTTTTGGAAAAGCCGGAATTTATTGACGCTCAGGGGCTAACCCTCATGCCCTCCTTTGTGGACATGCATGTGCACTTCCGCTACCCCGGTCAGACGCAAAAAGAAGATTTGGACAGCGGGCTCCAGGCGGCCATGGCAGGCGGTATTGGAACTGTCGTACTCATGCCAAACACAAATCCTGTGGTTTCCACGCAAAAAATGGCACAGGACATAATGGAAGAAGCCGAGCAAAAACAGTGCGCCCGCGTCTTCCAGACCATAAGCATTACCAAAGACTTTGCGGGCACAGATACCAGTGAGCTGGATACCATGAACTCCGCAAAAATTCCCGTCATTACCGAGGACGGACACGATGTAGAAAGCGCCGCCATCATGCTGGAAGCCATGCAAAAGGCCGGCAAGCAGGATGTTATTGTCAGCTGCCATTGTGAGGATGTCTCTCTGGCAAAGGCGGCGCGGCCCTTCCGTGAACGTGCCCTGGGCTTTATGAAAAAATATGGCATTCCAGCGGACAAATACAATGTGGCCATTAAAAATGTACCCTCATCGGTGGATTTTGAAATTGACGGCAACCTCACTGCCGCAAACCGTCTGCTTGCCCTTGCAGAAGACACCGCTACCGAGCGCAATATTGAAATTGCAAAAATTGCCGGCTGCCACGTACACATCGCCCATTGCAGCACCGCAGTAAGCATTGATGCCGTCCGCCGGGCCAAAGCACAGATAGCCGCCGGCACTGCACCCGCAGGATTTTCCGTTTCCGTGGAGGTAACGCCCCACCATTTGAGTTTAAGCGGTGTAGAAGCCCCCTTCCTGCGGGCCTTGGTAAATCCGCCGCTTCGCAGCGAACACGACCGCCGTGCACTTATCAAGGCAATTAAGGACGGAACCGTAGATGTCATCTCCACAGACCACGCTCCGCACACCGCAGAAGACAAGGCTGCAGGAAGTCCTGGTTTTACTGGACTGGAAACATCATTTGCCGTCTGCAACACGGTGCTTGTCAAAAACGAACACCTGCCGTTGACCAAACTTTCTGAGCTGATGAGCGACAAGCCCGCCCAGCTTCTGAACATTCAGACAGGCCGCCTTGCCATCGGTTACAGCGCAGACTTGGTTCTGGTAAACCCTGATGAACAGTGGACGGTAGATGCAGCACAGTTTTTCAGCAAGGGAAAATCCACTCCTCAGAACGGTGCAAGTCTGTTTGGACGGGTGCATGCAACCTACTTCCGCGGGCAAAAAGTCTTTGAACTGAAATAGCAGATTTTGCCGTTGGAAAACTGCGGTTTCGTGCCCGCTCGAAGCGGTGCTACGAATGCCTGCACGACTGCTAACGCGATGTTTTTATAAGGAGATTCTCAGCATGGGTTGGAATGATATACAGATTCACCTCAACTATACGCATATTTTTTTCATTCTCTTTCTCGTCGGCACGTTCATTGACTTTGCCATAAACCAGTGGCTGGAATACATTGACTTTCGCCACCGCCAGAAGCACGGCCGAGAGATTCCGCCAGAGTTTGCAGAATACATTGATGCCGCCACAGTGGAAAAAACCTGCCAGTACGAGGACGCAAAATACAAATATTGGATTCCCAAAAACATCCTGTCTCTTTTTGTCGGCCTAGCCCTGATTTTTTCCGGGTTTTATCCCCGTATCTTCTATTTGGTACGCACTTTTACGCAAAATTCTTTTTTAACGGCACTCTGCTTTATCGTGCTGGCCGGCTTGCCTGAAACAATTATTTTCCTGCCCTTCCGCCTTTACCGTGAGTTCAGCATTGAAAAGCGCTTTGGATTCAGCACGATGACGCTCAAACTGTGGATACTGGACGGACTTAAAGGTTTTTTGGTCAATGCGGTGCTCCTTGTGCCCTTGCTTTTTGCCATGACTTTTGTGCTGGAACATGCAAACTCCTGGTGGTGGCTTTTGCTTGGCGGCATCTATGTTGCCTTTAGCCTGCTGATTTCCCTTTTGTACCCGACATTCATTGCCCCGCTCTTTAACAAATTCACTCCTCTGGAAGACGGCGAACTCAAAGACATACTCACTCAGGAACTGACTGAAACAGGATTCAAGGCAAGCGGTCTCTTTGTCATGGATGCCTCAAAACGCAGCAAACATTCCAATGCCTACTTTACTGGCTTTGGAAAAACAAAACGCGTTGTCCTTTACGACACTTTGCTTGCCCAACTTTCCCCGGAAGAAATCAAAGCCGTTCTGGGGCATGAACTGGGACACTACAAGCATCACCACATCATAAAAAAACTCTGCGTCTCCATTCCCCTTATTTTTGTCGCCCTCTTTTTCGTGAGCCTTTTTATCAGCAATCCTGACCTGTACACAACCTTTGGCTTTGCCCTTACTCCTGCTGACCTGACCATGACGGCTGACAGTGCATCTGCTCTTGTTCTTCCTCAACTGCAATTTTTGGGCATATTCCTCATCGGCATGGTCTTCGGCGGATTTTCCACCCTGTTCAGCCCGATTTCCAATCACTTTAGCCGCAAGGATGAATTTCAGGCGGATGCCTTTGCAAAGCAATTGTGCGGTACTGGAAAGACACTGGCATCTTCCCTGATAAAACTGAACAAGGAAAACCTGTCCGAACTGACCGAGCCGAAAATCTACAGCGTTTTTAATTACAGCCATCCGCCGCTTATAGAACGCATCCGCGCCGTTACAGATTGACGGTCCAAATACAAAAAAATCCCGCTCCACCGCTTGACATTGTGAGCCTTTTTAAGATATAGTTTTAGAGCGTCAATTTTGGAGCGGTGGCCGAGCGGTCGAAGGCGGCGGTCTTGAAAACCGTTGTAGGGCAACTTACCGGGGGTTCGAATCCCTCCCGCTCCGTTTTTACGCCAATAAGGAAGCGTGGTAGAGCGGTAATACAACGGATTGCTAATCCGTCAGTTCCTTACGGGCTGGGCAGGTTCAACTCCTGTCGCTTCCGTTCGTTTCTGAGGCTATAGCTCAGCTGGATTAGAGCGCCACCCTGCGGAGGTGGAGGTCGCACGTTCGAATCGTGTTAGCCTCGTACTTTTACCCTGCCAAACCACAAAATCCTTTTTACAGTACAAAACCTTTGGAAAGATGTCCGAGTGGTTTAAGGTGCGCGCTTGGAAGGCGCGTGTACCCAAAAGGTACCGGGGGTTCGAATCCCCCTCTTTCCGTATATGAGACCAGATGCTACGCAAGTGTCTTTCGCAAAACTCCGCCAGAGGAGGAATCCAGCAACGGTATGCGAATTGAGCTGTGCCGTAGATTATCTGGTCTCTTTTTTACGCCAGCAGGCTTGTACGCTTCTTCCTTTTGCACTCCATTTTTTCGTAGACTTTTCCACCGCAGTCCGCTATACTTTTTCCTATGGATAAGAACAAATTTTTTCTGGGACTTATGATTGCCGTTGTGGGATTGTTCATGCTTATCTCACCTGATTCCTTCATAAAGTTTGCCGTCATCATCTTAGGCATTGCATTGATTTTTGACGGTATTTTCATTCTGGTCACCGTGCGCAATCTGATAGTAGATAAAAACTATGGATTTGTCATGGCGGTACACGGCTGGCTCAGCATTGCCGTAGGTCTGCTTGCCGTACTCCTGCCAATGATTTTTGCGGAAGCCTTCTGGACAATTATGGCCTATACGCTGGCCGTCTATCTTCTGACAGCGGCAGGCATGGAAATATACGCAATCAATATGCTGAGCCGCAATGGCATTTCCACCAAAAAATCAATTTTTGAAGTGATTATCTGCGTGATTTTAGCCATTATGCTTTTCATTCTTCCCTCGCAACTGCTGGGAAATGCCCTCGTCCGCGTATTCGGTGTCGTTCTGATTGCAACGGGAGCAATTTTTGCACTGGTACAGTGGAAGCTCAAGCCCATTATCATTCAGCCAGACAGCATTGAAGACCTGGACGAAACAGAGGCAGCAGAATTCGAGGAAGAATCTGCTGCTGAAGCCAAGGCCACTGAAACTTCACAGGATGTCTAACAATGGTTGAGGTAAAAAATATTGAAGTCTATGGTCTTGACCGCGCGCTGAATGCAAAAGGCAATTCTTTTAATGTGGGCGATATTGATACCACGGTTGCCTTTGAAAAGACCGATGAAAACAAACAGTGGAAAGTGGCAAAAATCTTAGGAGGAAACAAAGAGCCCCACCAGAGCCATGATGCCTTTCTCAAGGGGATTCTCGTTTCTTTTGACCTAAAGTATTCCCAGGCCTTTACGCCTGAACTGCAACGCTATCATTTTCTTGAAATCGTGATGAGCCAGTCCACCATGCATTCGCTCAAAAAATTCATGGAAAACGGACTTGACCCCTACAGTCCCTATGTTACGCAGGAAAGCAAAGACCAGGTGCGCCGCCTTTACGAAGCCTTTGACAGAACTCAGGAAGAACTAAAGAAAGCAGATGTACCTGCCGCGGACGGGGCAGTGCTGGCAAAAAAACGGCGGGAAAATTACGAAGCCTTTATGCGCCTGCGCCACAACATTCCCGGCGGCTTTGAAATGTGGGAGACAATCACCACCAATTACCTGCAGCTTAAAACCATTTGCATTCAGCGCACAAATCACCGCCAGCGGGAAGACTGGAATGCCTTTATCCGCGCCTGTTTTGCCATGCCGCATTTCTGCGAACTGACTGGCTTGAGCGAAGAATCACTGGGTCTAAAAGACATCTAAGCATCCGCCCCGCAGAGCAGAGCGGCAATTATTTTGCCTTTGGCGAGGCGGCAGGATTGGCTTTTGCGCTGGGAGCGGCAGGCTTTGCGGCTGATGAAGCCTGACTTTGGGCAGAAGCGGCTCTCGCAGCGGCATCCTTTTGCTTTTGCACGGCAGCCTTTACGGCATCGGCAAAGAGTTTGTTCTGGTCGTTGCGCAGGGGCACACTAAAGGCAGGGCCGCCGTCACGTTCATTGATGCGGTAAATCTGAGAAGAATCCGTTGCGTAGGCAGGGCTACTCTTGCTGTTGAGCCACCAATCCAACACAGCCACAAGGCACAAGGCATATTTAATCAGATTGGCATTTGTGGCGGCGGTGTCTTTTGCAGGCCTCTTTGCACCCAAAAGCACGTCCATGCGCTTGGAAACAATGTTCGGAATGTCAAATTCATATTTTGCCCAGGGGTTTGCAATACCGTGTACCGTGCCCCGCTCTTTAGCGGCTGCATCTGCGCTTCGGCATATGGTGGCAAAGGTGTTCTTTAGGAAAGTTGTGCGCAGACAGAGGGGGCGGAACTGCGTGTCTCGCATGGGCTTTTCCAGCAGCAACTGTTCAAATTCATAGTGGGGCAAAAAGTCATAGCGGGTGCGCCACAAAAGGGAAGTAATCAATTTCTTGCCAAAGTTGCTCATCTTAAAATCAGACTGGCTGTACTGCTTGTTTACCAGCTCCAGAAGTTCATCAAGATAATGCTTTTCAAACAGCGTTTCCCGATAGGATGACCAGTCGTTCAGTACGGCAGAAAGCGTCTCTTTGCCAGAGCCAGCCGCATCAATATCTTCGGTAAACTGCACGTTGCGCAGCCCCTGAAAAATATCCTCTGAAATGCGCAAAAGCACCATGGTAATCATCATGGGATTCTGGGGCGAAAGGACGTTGTAGCCGTCCTCAAAATCATACAGCGGCTCAAAGTAGGGGAACATATCAGGCATGGTCTCCAAACGGTCAAATCCCGCCTGGGGAAAGAGGGTGTTCAAAAGGCTCAGTCCCGTGCGAACGATATCATCCTTTTCTTCTTCCGAGTCAGGATTTTTCTTTTCCTCCCCTTCTTTCTTTTCTTCTTCGCCCTTTTTTTCTTCCTGAGAGGAATTTTCTTCCTCCCGCTTTGCAGCCTCTTTCTTCTGCGGAAGAATCAAATCAAACTTAGTGATTCCCAGGAATGAAAAAATATTTGCCGTCTGGCTCGTAAAGAAATGGGGAAAGGTGTCGTATTTTGGAGAACACATGCGCATTAAAAGCGGATAGAGTCCTTTTATCACCTGCGTGTACACATAAATCCATTCCGTGAGCCCGTCCTTGGAGAGTTTTACCAATGCTTCCTTGTCTGCCTTGGGATATTTCATCAAATCGGTGTAGATATCCTTAAAGATGCTGGAAACAGTCTGCTCACCAAGATAGTAAATTTTAAGCACATCGCGGTAGACGGCCTTAATAAAGGGAGTCATCATACCCACCGTCACGCTGTCGGGGTGCCCCTGCAAATCCATGGAAGTCGTCTTAATCGTTCCGATTGACCATCCGCTGACGGCACGCAAGAAACGGAATTTATCCTGTTCGTCTTCTGCAATGCGTGACTTGTAGGAATCGGGCGAAACCTGCATGATTGACTTTATCGTGGTCATAAAAGCCTGCATATGGTCAACATGCACCTTGATGTTGTATTCAATAAAACCCTTGCTGACTAGTTCCGTGCCGTTTTTTCTGAACTTGCGGACAAAATTGAAAATACCGTAATTCTGCTTGATTTTATAGTCATCGCTCATCATCAGTTTGTCCATGAGCGCGGCTTCTTTTGCGGGAATGCTGGGAAGACCGTCGGAGGTCGATTTTTTCTTTGCGGGAGCATCTTCCTGTTCGCCGCTGGCACTGCCGCCTGAACTGCCGCCGGATGAACGGGAGCGGGAAGCCATGGCAGCCACATCTGTTGCAGAGCGTCCAGAAGAACGATGTGCATAGGACGGTGCCTTTTTTGGAAGCGAATCATAGTTAATCGGCTTGGATTTTTCTACAAAGATTTCACCGCCAAGCACTTTTGTCATGCGTGCGGCTTCTTCCTTGGAAATAGTGCCGATGTTCTGACGAGTTTTGTCCAGTGTTCCCGGTTCCCATTTGGCCTGTGGTCTTCCATCACTCATATCAGTTCCCCACTTTACAGACGAAGCATTTGCTTACGGACGATTCCTTCAAAGTTGTGCAGGACAACAGATTCATTATCTTTTGTTTTGAGGACTCCTTCAAATGTGCCGAATATTGTGTGCACTTGTGTCCGGGCAACAAAAAAACTGTTATCGCGGAAATGGTCAGACTTTGGCGTGAATGTCAAATCTACCATGTTCTCCGTGTCCTGAATGACCCAATTTTCATGCAAGCCGAAAGAATGGGTTATCACAACGGGAGGAAGCGGCGTACAGTGACCGTCTACAAATAAAAAGTTTTCGTTGACATTTTCAATATCGACAGACTCTTCCTGCTGCATGACGATTTTATAGGCTACCTGCCTGCCGTCAACAAGCCCCGTTGCAAGAACAATCTCGCACGCCGAGACAAAATTGTAGTATGTCCGGTTGATGTTCAGCAGCATGGAGCCGTCAGTCTTTTCCATGGGCATGGCTTCACTGCGTTTTGTCTTATCCAGGGAAAGGCTGCCGTGAATGGTGGCGGTACAGGCATAACTTGCGTTGCAGCGGCTCTTTGTAGGTGCAGGCACAACGGCCGTCATCTCGCAGGCATTGGGATTGCTGTAGTTTGCCAGAAAAGCCGCATTTGCCGAAGGTCGGGCAGAATCGCCATTCATGTTAAAAATCAGGGAAATGCGGTCTCTCTCATGATCCCAACTGATTCTGATGTAGCGTTTTTTGCGGAAACTGGAACAATAGCCAGCAATCATATTATGGGGAATGAATCGTCGCCGCGGCCCCATAAAAGAGCGGTAGGCATATTTTCGTCCGTTTTCCCTGTTCCAGAACAAGACCTCTGCATAGCCAAAAATCTTCTGGTCAAAAAATTCCACCAGTCCTATATAAGGTCCAATCTTGAACATATACATCAGGGAACTTTTTATGCGGAAATTCGTTAGAAAATGAGGAAAGGGTACGCCAAAGGGTGCTCTGACATTGCGGATATCAAGCATTTCCGTATATCCAGAAAACGTGCCAAACGTACACTTTCCGTTCTGAACAATATGTTTTGGCGGTTCAGACACCTCACGTGAATACAAAAGTACCTCTAAAAATTAGTATTATTTCCATTATATATGAAAGAAGTTACTATGGCAAATGTTTTTTCTTACGGTTCTTTTTAATTATATCTATTCATACCGCCTTTTTTTTTATATACTAAGGCAATCATGGTGCTGAAACTAATAAATTTCGCAGGCAGCTTATGTTTCCTTCTATATGGAATGAAGCTGATGAGCGACGGAATTCAAAAGGGCGCAGGGCAGAAACTTCAGAAGGCGCTCGCATTCGTCACGGGAAACCGACTGGTCGGCTTGCTGACAGGCATGGTTCTGACGATGATTATTCAATCTTCAGGTGCAACTACCGTTATGGTCGTCACCTTTGTCAATGCCGGACTGATGACATTGCAGCAGTCAATCGGAGTTATTTTCGGTGCAAACATCGGAACTACGATTACGGGCTGGATTGTCGCTCTGTTCGGCTTTAATTTTAAAATAGAGATGCTGGCCATTCCGATTTTTGGTCTGGGCTATCTGCTGACGATTATCAAGCGCATCCACAAGGAAAATGTGGGGCACGCAATCATGGGATTTGCCCTGCTCTTTATCGGCTTGGGCTGGCTTTCCAGTGCCTTTCAGATGGAAGAAGGCGGAGCGTTTGCGCAATTCCTGGTGACTGTGCAGGGCTACGGCGCGGTGAGCATCGTAATCGGTGTGGTGGTCGGTGCGGCAATTACGGCACTGCTTCATTCATCCAGTGCGATGAGTGCCATAATCATCACCATGGCATACAATAATCTGGTGAACTGGGAGTTCAGTGCGGCGATGATTATTGGCAGTACCATTGGCAGCACCATAGATGCAATCATGGCATCATTCGGCGCGCGGTCGGATGCAAAGCGGGTTGCGCTGGTGCATGTGACTTTCAGCCTTGCAACTGCCGCTATCGTATTGCTTTTCTTCCATCCTTTCCTTGCCTTTATTGACTTTATTACCCCTGGAAATGCCATTCAGCAGATTATTTACCATATCACCATGTTGCATACTGTTGAAAAACTGCTGGGTGCGATTATTTTTCTGCCCTTTACCAAGCAGATTGTATGGCTGATGAACAAACTCATCAAGGATGACCCCAACGGCGTTCCCACTGAATATCATCTGGAATTCAACGAGCGCATGGCGGCGGAATCTCCCGAAGGCTGTGTATTCCGCGTACAGAAAGAAATGGCCTCCTTTGCCGACGTGGTTGTGGAGATGTTTGACAGCCTGCAGGAAGGGCTGCGTACCCCCAGTAAGGAATTTGTAGAAAACCAGTTCCCCCGCATTGAGCAGCTGGAGAACTACACCGATCAGATGCAGGACGAAATCGTGCATTACCTCGTGCGATGTACCCACTTGCACTTGAGCGACGAGTCAAAAGACAATGTCTCCCTGATGATGCAGATTGCCGGCGAAATGGAAAGCATGGCTGACGGCTGTCTGAACATTGCCAATCAAATCAAAAAAGCCTTTGAGCGTGAAATGAATTTCCCCGCAGAAGATGTTGACCGCCTGCTTCCCTACTTTGAACTCGCGCGCCAGTTCCTCTACTTCATTCAGAAAAACATCGCCAACATGCAGACGCTCACCGCCGAGCAGTTTCAGTTTGCAAGCGAACTTGAAGAACAGATTGACGAAGAACGCCGTAATTTGCGCCGCTTAGGCCGCGACCGCATGGAAAAAGGCGGTGATGTACGCACTGAGCTTCTCTACATCGACATGGTGCGCCAGATAGAAAAATTCAGCGACCGCTGTTTTGATGTTGCAAGCGAACTGGGCAAGAAATTCCGCGACCGCACGCGAGCCTAAAGCGTCAAGTACTATTTCACAATAAATTTCTGTTATCTCCCCCCTGTTTCCTCCATAACATTCTGTTAGAAAATGGAAAAAATCTGAAAATAGTTTAAAATTGCATTAGAATTGCATATGCAAATCGACATCAGGAGGATTTCATGAAACTATTTGCAAGATTCATTCCATTTTTGATGGGAGCATTCCTTTTGGCGGGGTGCGTGGTGGATGCGGACTCAAATGTTCTGACAGGCATTTCCATTTCCACTTCTGCCACCACCATTGATGCTACGGGAAGCGCAACACTTACGGCAAAAAGCACTTCAACAGGCTCCCCAAATATTTCATACACATGGTCAATCACCAGTTCTGGCTCCAGCTATGCAAGCCTGTCTGCCACAAGCGGAAGTTCAGTAACACTAACTGGAAAAAACAGCACTTCCAGTGACCAGTCAGTTAAAGTAAAAGTAACAGCAAGCGATGGAACCTACACTTACAAGGAAAATGTGACCCTTACGGTAAGCGGCGCAAGTGCCCAGATTACTTCTGTAAGCATTAGCGGCTCAAGTGCCATCTCATACAACGATACAACAAGCCTCATCGCCACAACAGAAGGAGATGAAAATGCAGACATTACTTACGAATGGTCAATCACCCAGGGGTCAAACTATGCAAGTCTTTCTGCTACAAGTGGCAGTTCAATAACGTTGACAGCAAACAATACATCGGAAGAAGAGCAGACTATAAAGGTAAAGGTTTCCGCAACAAGCGGAAAATCATCTTGCGAAGACACTTTCAGTCTAACCGTTACAGCAAACGGCATCGCTATTGCCGATGAAATAACTGCGGTTGCAATATCAGGTTCCACCAGTCTTTCCGCAGACGGTAGTGCTACATTGAGCGCAAAGCCTACCTACACAGGAAACCCCAACATCTCCTACACTTGGGAAATCACCAGCGGCACTTATGCAAGTCTTTCCGCAACAAGCGGCAGTTCGGTTACGCTTACCGCAAGCAATACCTCACAGGACGCACAAAGCGTAACCGTTCGGATAACAGCCTCAGACGGAACAAACACTTGCGATAACACAATTACGATTTCCATTGCACAGCCCAGCATTGACTCTGACAAAATTTACTTGAACTTGACCAATGGAACGGCTTCTGCAGACAACGTAAACTGGACGAATATTTCAACCAGTGCCATAAAACCTGCAAACAATATCAAAATCAAGTATACGGAAGATGAAAGCAACAATTCCACCAGCATGATAAAAGTCAACGCCACCGACTTTAGCGGGGAACTGCATGTGTACATCACTGGAACAACGACAACAGGCGGAGTAAAGATTCAAACAAACGGCAGCGACATGGTAAACGTGTATCTGACTGATGCTTCTATCACATCATCAAACTACCCCTGTCTTGACATTACCAAGGGCTCTCCAGCGACCATTACATTGAGCGGAACGAATACATTCATAGATGGTCGTGTTTACGGCACGGGCTACGGCGAGGAATACTCGACTACAAGCGGAGCTACTTACACAGACGATGACGGCAACACAGTCAGTTGCACGGTTTCAAAATCAGTAATCAGCGAGGGCAGCGATAACAAGGGTACAGTCTACAACAAAGGAAATCTGACCATTACCGGTAGCGGTTCGCTTTCCATTACACAGGCCTACAAAAACTGTATCGCTTCAAAAGACGGCATTCTTACGATTAACGGTGGCACACTCACGCTGAAAAACTACAAATCAAACAGCAACACCGGCAAAAACGGTCTCTTTGGCGGACAAGGAATTGTGGTAAATGACGGAAACATCACTTTTGACGGCTACGGAATTATCACAACCAGCGACATGCGCAAGGCAAACGGATTCAAAACCGATGACGAATCTTATGCTTCAAGCTATGTAAAACTCAACGGCGGCACGGTGAAAGTCACCACCTACAACGGTAAAGGCATCAATGCACCTGTTGTGGCAATCTCTGGAGGAACAAACACATTCACCGTTACAGGAACAACAAGTTATTCAGAAAGCACAAGAACTGGCTCTTGGTATGATGCTGACGGTGTAAAAGAAACAGGCACCGTAAAATTCGCTCCCGAAGGAATCGAAGGAGCAAGTTCAATCACCATTTCAGGCGGTACTACAATTGTTTCAGCACCGGATGATGGCATCAACGTGTCTAACACGGGCGGAACTCTTGCAATCTCAGACGGCTTCCTCTATGTAAAGGCTAAGGGAGACGGACTTGACTCAAACGGAAACATTACGATTTCTGGCGGTATCACAGTTGTAAGCCAGACAGGAAACGGAAACTCACCCATTGACTGTGGAGACAACAGCTATAAATTCACGGTAACTGGCACAAGCGCGACAGTCTTTGCCATGGGCGGAAACGGCATGTTCTCAGAAAGCATTCCTTCCAGCACGACAATTCCAATGATTTATTCAACGAGTTGCAGCGGTTCCACTTCTTTAGGGGTAAACGGCATCATCGCCCTCGCTTCTCCCCAAAGTTACGGTGCGGCACTGCTCGTAAGTCCAAGCCTCACAAGCGGAAATTCTTACAGTTTCATAAAAGACGGTACTCTCGGCGGCACGGTCTACAATTCTGACGCGGGCGTGTACTTCCCTGCCACGGTTTCCGGCGGCACGAGCGTTTCTTGCACGGCAACGACGTCAAGCTCCTCAAGTTCTACTACCCCTGGCGGCAGCAGCGGTCCCGGTGGAAGCGGTGGCTTCGGTCCTGGCGGAAGATTTTAGCAGTCGCCAGACTAAAATACAACTAGACTATAGGAGACATGCATGAAACGACTGTTGACCATTGCTACTGCCCTCACCCTGCTTGCGGGGCTGGGGTTTGCAGAGAACACTAAACTGACGATAAAAAACACACTGGGAAGCGATTTGGACGACTTGGGCGAATACGATTTGTATTCCCGTACCAACGAAACCGACATCAACGGTGACACAAAGACCAGCAGCAACTTCGCTATAGGCGACCAGCTTCAGGCGGATTTGGAAAACCAATACATTCATGCGCGGCTTCGGCTTGAGGCAGTCTACCAGAACGTAAGCGGACAAGACCACAAATTCGTCTTTGCTCCGTCAGGATTCGTTCACGTAACGCCGATTCCGCAGATTGGCATTGTAGCGGGCAACAATTTTTACAAATACTTTGCCATTCCCTCTGCCTATCTTGCCGCAGCAAACGACACAACAAAATATGGCCGTATGCTGATAAACTCAGTTGACAGAGAAGCCTACATCGGCTCGGATTCTGCGTCTTTGTACGGAAACGGTTTTGCCGGTGGCTTGACCAGTTTCTGGAACTGGGGTGATGAAGACCAGGTTTATTTAAAAGCGGCGGCTGGCGGTTCAGTCTACACAAATTTCAGCGATGATACGGACAAGACCTTTGACTTTGGCCTGAATGCGGGTGTGGCAAATGCCTTTGACATCGGTTTTACGGCCCATGAAATCAATTCTGACGACCGTAAATTCGGTGTATTTGCCGGACTTACCTCCTTCCAGAATGTCATCTTGAATTTCGGATTTTACTACAATTTTACGCCCAGCAGTTTTTTGCCCGAAGCCCGTGTTGAGCGAAACGATGTGGACGAGTTCAAAAAGCAGTCCACTAAATATGCAGTGGGTGTGAGTGGCGGTTACTATTTTAACGGCATCGGTCTGGGTATCTACGGCGACGTGATTTCAGGCCTTACCAATGAATATATCGGCACCATAAAATACTATGACGATAACGGCAACCTGATTTCCACAAAAACCACAACCATTGTCCGTGGCGCAACACCTGTCAAATACAAGAACAACAATCCCAAGCGTACCGATGAATACACCGCAGAAGCCGTGCCCCTCTACAGTCAGTTACGCCTCGTCTACGATATAAACCCAAACGTACAGACTTCTTTCAATTTCAAAGTGCGCACCATGATTCGTGATGCTTCGCAAACATGGTTCACTTTTTACCCTAAGGTAAAATTCAGTCTGCCAAGCAAACTGGGTGACATTACCGCTGGTCTGCGCTTGGACATGAATCGTACCCGCTATACCGACGGCTTCTCCAGTATCTCAGTGCCACTTACCTACACCTACAAGTTTAAGAAGAAGTTTTAGAGGCGTAGCATGGCAATTGAAGTATTTAATCGACGGGAAATAAAGTACATGCTCACTGATGACGACAAGGCGGCTCTTTTGGACATCATCGGTGACTATATGGACTCTGACCCCTTCAACAAAGGCGGCAAAACCTATTCCATCTGCAATCTGTATTTGGACACGGATGCCGATGAGTTGATTCGGAAGTCACTGGAAAAGCCCGTTTTTAAGGAAAAAATCCGTCTGCGCAGTTACGGACAGGTGGGCTTGCAGGACAAAGTTTTTTTGGAAAGCAAGAAAAAGTTCAACGGCGTGGTAAACAAAAGGCGTACTAATTTCCTACTGGGTGACGTGTACGACTACTTTGAAAAAGGCACCATTCCTCAAAATGCCGTGGCAAGCGATGGAAAACCCGTCAAGATGAACAGGCAGGTCATGAAGGAAATTGACTACATCATGCACTTCTATCCGCTTAAACCCCGGGTCTTTATCTCCTACGACCGTTGGGCATTTTTTGAAAAGGGAAACTCAGATTTTCGCCTGACGATAGACACAAACATTCAGACACGCCGCACGGATTTGCGTCTGGATTCACCCGCTTACGGCACGCAACTTTTGCAGCCGGGGCAGTGGCTTATGGAAGCAAAAGCCTTTAAGGCCTTCCCCCTGTGGTTCGTCCGCTTTCTTTCAAGCCGCAGAATTTACAACACATCGTTCTCAAAATACGGAACGGAATACAAGCGATATAAAAGTCACTAAAGCAAGAAGGCGTGATGCCAAGGCTTTGTAAGGAGTTATGATTATGAATATTACAGATGGATTTTTGGTAAATGCTGAGAGCATGAGCATTTTGTTCAGCATGGTAATGGGATTGATTGCCGGCGGGATTATCGCCTGCGGTTACATCGTGGCAAACACTGGCAGAAAGTACTCAAAAAATTTTGTGATTACCGTACTGCTCCTGCCAGTGATTATGGCGATTATCATTCCCTTCATCGCAACAGACCTAAAGAAAACCCTTTCCCTCGCAGGTGTATTCGCCCTCGTCCGCTTCCGCAGCATTCCTGGCGACTCAAAGGACATTCTCTACACCTTTTTTGCCGCAGCGGCAGGTCTGGTTATCGGTCTGAACAGTTATTTTATCGGCTTTGTGCTGGTAATTGTGGTGAGCATCCTCTACATCCTGCTGACCCGCATGTGGAAAGTTGAAAACAAACAGATTCTCAAAATCACCATTCCCGAAGACATGAACTATAAGGATGTCTTTACTGACATTTTTGAAAAATATCTGGTAAAATATGGAGTGAAAAACGTAAAGACCAGCAACATGGGAACACTTTTTACGATTTCATACTGGGTGCAGCCCAAAAAAGACTGCGACACCAAAGTATTTATTGACGAACTGCGCACCCGCAACGGTAACTTGAACATCATTCTGGAAAACCCAGATGACCAGTTGGTGCCCGTTCTCTAGGACTTGCCATGAAAAACTTTTTACTGCTACTGCTGATTTTTCCGCTTCTCACCTCATGCATCAAAAAAAGTGCGCCAGAAAAACTACGCATTGACGGGAGCGAAGCACGGGAAAACTTCGGCAAAGAAATCATCATCAGCCCCATGGACAATGTGACGATTGGAAGCCACCTCGTCACCATTTCTCCTCAGGATGAAAATACCACCTACACTATTTCCGGCTACTTTGACGGACAGATTGTGACCTCCACAAAAAATACCGTGATTAAGTTGCATAACGCCTATCTGGAAAACACTTCTGGAAAACCCGCACTCCGCTGCAAGGCAAAAACCGAAGTTTCCAGTACAAACGGTACTACAAACTACATCGTTTCCCGTGGCAGGGGCTGGGCAAAAAATGCGGCGCTCTTGAGTCTGGGCGGACTGATTCTGGGTGGAAGCGGCACCTTGTATGTAAACGGCAAAATCTGCCATGGCATAGAAGCCGAGAACGTCAAAATCAAGGGAACGGGAACGCTCTATGTGCAAGGCACTAAACGGGGTTCTGCCCTCTGCTGTGACAATTTTACCGTAGAAGCCGACAAGTCATTCTCCGCATACTTTTTGAATGCAAAGAACGGCATCAAGGCAGACGAAACCATGAACATCGCATCCGGCAATTTTTACCTCTATAACAATGAGATTGCCCTCAAAACAGACCTCAATATGGAAGCCCCGGATAGAAATCATGGCATCACCATAACAGGTGGAAAATTCCACACCTACAAGAACACCATTCTGTTCATCACCGAGCAAGGAGCATACAATAACATTGGTGCGACCTTTGCAGAGGAAAGCGACATCTAAGGCACTGCCTTACCTTTTACAGGAAATAGGAGAACTGTATGAAAAGAATTATCACCATAGCAGCCCTGTCCACACTGCTGGCAAGTCTTGTCTGCGCACAGAAAGTCACCATTGATGACGTACATGCAAAAAAATCCTATAGCGACAAGTTCATCATTTCGCCAAAAGATTCTTCCGTAAAAATCACGGATAACGTCATTATCCTTGCACCAAAACGAGAAAAAACCGAATATGTCATATCAGGTTACTTTAGCGGACAGATTGTAAACAAAACAAAAAACACCGTCATTAAGCTCAAAAATGCCTACTTGGAAGCCACTCACGGCGAGCCAGCCATTTTTGGTGAGGCAAAGACCGAGATTTCTTCTGTAAACGGCACCGCAAACTATATCGTCTCCCGCGGTACAAGCGTTGCCAAAATAGGAGCCGTCCACTGCAAGAAAAATCTGGAAATCGGCGGAAGCGGCACCCTCTACATCAAAGGCGATGTCTACCATGCTATAAAAGCCGATGACATAAAACTCAAAGGAAGCGGCACCCTCTATGCCCAAGGCACAAAAAAAGGCTCCGCCATCAATTGCCACTCTCTGCTCGCAGAAAAGGATAAAAACTTTACCGCCTATCTCATAAACAGCAAAAACGGCATAAAAGCGGATAATTCCATCAGCATCGCTTCTGGAACTCTCCACCTGTACGACAACAACATTGCGCTAAAAACGGATACCGTGGAAGACACCCCGGGCGAAAGCCACAGCATCACACTTTCCGGAGGAAGCATTTACAGCCGCGGCAACACCACCTTTTACGAAACTGACAGAAACGCCTTCTCCTCAAAGGGCGCAAAAATCATAGAAAACTAACCCCTTCCGCTCCCTTTTTTGCCATACGCATACAAAGGCATTCCGCTTCGGCAGAATGCCTTTTTTTTGTACAAAAGCGACATTTCATCACCCCTCCATAAGATTCCTCCCCCCCCCGTCTCCTTTCTCCCGACTCAAAAAAACCGTTGGTTTAAATACCCCACAAAATAGGAGGATTTTTATGAAAAAAATCTTAAGCACAATGCTCGTTGGGGCATTGATTGCAGGGATTGCATTTGCTGAAGTAAGTTTTGAGTACAAAGGCACTGCAATACTCGGAAGCACCACAAAATCATTGGATTCGGTTTACCGTAAAGATGCTTTTACTCTTGGTGCAAAAAATGAAGTCGCTGGTGTGGAAATCGAGTTCGACATTCCGACCGGTGACCCTGATAACATTGCTAAGCCGTCAATCAAGCTTGACCATTTCTATGGATACCTGACATTCGGTCTGCCGGTGGGAAACCTGCAGATTACTTCCGGTAAGTGGGATGCCCGCTGGGTAAGCCGCGTAAAGGGTGACGCTGGCGAATTGGACGGCAAATACTACGAAGCATACAAGCCGGGCGTAATGAATGGTACAATCGCCGGTGACATTGACAACCTGACCGGTGCCGACAACATGTCTACCGTCCTGGCATACACGCTCAACGACGTGCTGCCTGGCAGCCTGATGTTCAAGTTTGGTCTCGTGGGTCTGCAGGACAAACCTTTCGATGACACGACCCTTTACAACGAAGGTTCAAGCGATGCAACGGACATCCGTTCCGGCTTTGTTGGACAGATTGCATTGCGCTTGGACGATCTGCTCAAGTTCAACGTGGACTTCAAGACCCTCAAGCAGAACGCCTATGCATTCGGCATCTTCCTGAGCCCGCTCATGGTTGAAAAGTTGTCTGCTACAGTCGGCTTCTCAATGGGTCTCTACAGACCGGGCGACAAGATTGCTGAGGCAAACCGCACCGACCGCACTGAATGGGGCGTAGACCTGCGCCTGCGCTATGCAATCACTGACAGGGTTGCAGTCACGACCATGCACAACATTTCCGGCTACAAGCTGTCTCCGACCAACGGCTCGTCAGAAGACGACAAGGCCATGTGGAACATGATTTCAGCATCCGTAAAGGCTGGAGACAACATCCGCTTCCTGGCCACCGTTCAGAACAAGAACGTAAGCTGGAATGCTTCAAATCCGGATGCGAACACATTCTCTATCACACCGGCCTGTGAAATCAAGGTCAGCGAAAGATCAAAGTTTACCGCTGCGTTTGACCTTCGCTGGGCAGGCGTAACGCCGTATGCTGGAACTGCTGATATCAGAATCCCGATGTATTTTAATTTCTCACTCTAATCTGTTGGTGGGTTGTAGAAGTAATAATTCTTTGGAGGAATTAGATGAAAAAAATTATGACTGCACTTACATTAGGTGCATTGATTGGAACGGCAGCGTTTGCTGACGTTGAAGTAAGCTTGAACTTCCGCCAGCGCGCAAACCTCTTTACCGCATATGAAGGTGAGAAAAAGGGTCTGTTCGCAACGGATATTTATAACGGAAACGGTAGCGATAACCTGAACTTTAACCTGTCCGGAGACATCGCTGCATTTGAGTCACAGTTCGTAAGCGATGAGGCTGCAACTGCTAAGATTCGCGCAAAGAAACTGGCAGCATCCCTCTTCCTGGGTAACCTTACCCTGTATGCAGGTACCTGGTCAGACGGTCTTGCAAACGGTGCTTACCGCACAAAGGCTGACGGCGATGCCGGTAACCTGGAAGGCATTGACTTTGAGTACAAGAAGCTTGGTTCTATCTTCGGAACCTCACCGTCCATCTTCGTTGACAACCCGGTAAACCACCCCAACAACGGTGGTGAAAACTATGCGGCTGGCCTGGACTACAACTTCAAGTTCAGCTCCGGTGCTGTAAAGGCTACGGCATTCTACATTTCTAACGAAACATCTAGCACTAAGAATGGTGATGCAACTGGTGACGGTTCATGGCAGGGTCACGCACTGTCATTCAGAGTTGATGCCCGCCAGGATGATGTCGGACAGGGAGAATTGGTGTTCAAGGTTGGTGAGTCAAAGGTTGCTGTTGACGGACGCAAGGCTACTGCAATGGCATTCGGTGCATATGTACAGCCCAAGATTCTGAACCAGCTGATTCTTACCCTCGGTGGTGCAGGTTCAGTCATCGACAGCAAGTTCACCGACTGGTCTTTGGACTTGCGCGCACGCTACTCAATCATCCCCAACAAGCTGAGCATTTCTTCATTCCACGCTTTCAGCGCACTCACAAGCGACGGCGAGGATCTCCTTGGTGCCGTAAAGAGTACAAAGGGTATCGCAACTGCAGCAGTTGAAACTGGCACGAACATCGGTAAACTTGGTACTGCTGCAGTTCAGCGCGACAAGATTATGTCAAACAACATCATGGTTCGCTACAAGGTCAACGACACCCTGACTCTGATTGGTATTGCTGCTGACATGATTGGCTTCGGCAAGTCTGGCGGTAAGGACGTAAAGAACGCTAAGGGCGACGGCGATGCCGGTGCATTCGTACAGCTCCGCTTCTGCGGCTACGCACAGCTCTTCGCTTCAGGAAACGCGGCCATCACGACCGGTCTTGTTTGTGCTATCAACGATGCCACAAACTACAAGGACGCAGACGGAAAGGCTTCATACTGGACATGGGGCATTCCTGTTATCCTCCGCGTTAAGTTCTAATCCGGCACAAAACGGCCGCAAGGCTGTTTTGTAAAGGCGAAAGCCGCTCCGTTACGGGGCGGCTTTTTTGTTTTGTGTAAAATGTTTAGGTAGATTTTTTTGCTTGGGAGTAGGATACCTTGTCCGCTATTGGGATTGGTTTTCCTGTAGCTGCTGGACTTCCTCGGCGGAAAGTTGGGTGATATCGGCAATCTCTGCTGTGGAAAGTTTGCCGTTACGAATAAGATTTTGTGCGATGGCTACGGCACGTTGATGTTCTCCGTCAGAAACAAGTTCCTGCTCTGCTTGCGCCAGTTTTTGTTGTTGCTGCTGCACGTCACGCTGTTTCTGTTCGACATCGTGTTGTTTCTGTTCGACATCACGCTGTTTCTGTTCTACGTCACGCTGTTTCTGTTCTACGTCACGCTGTTGCTGCTCCACTTCACGCTGTTGCTGCTCCACTTCACGCTGTTGCTGCTGCACGTCGCGCTGTTGCTGTTTGACATCGCGTTGCAGCTGCTTGACGTTTGCCTCTAGTTCTGCAAGATAATTCTTAAAGCTGAGTTGGTCGCGCTCCCAGTCGTCATAGGCATTCTGAA
>ERZ842401.2903-NODE-2903-length-22023-cov-7.744264_pt1 | contig 22023 bp, 17 predicted proteins | sample MGYA00521270_ERZ842401 | MGnify/ENA primary metagenome ERZ842401 (study PRJEB31892, sample SAMEA3878208) | bioreactor metagenome | biome: Moose rumen | place: Sweden | collected 2011-10 | study: EMG produced TPA metagenomics assembly of the PRJEB12797 data set...
GATTGGCCCAATCCCCAATCCCCAATCCCCAATCCCCAATCCCCAATATATGAATCAATAAAATATGAAATAATTATAATAAATATATAATAAATAAATATTAAAATATTAAAATATTAAATTAAATAAATAAAATTTATTATTAAAAAACAAATATCAGTTGTTATTATTATTACTAATATTTATTCTTGCACTCTGGCTCTCTTTATTATTATCTTTATTTTTTTCACTGTTATTAATACTATTTTTATTTCTATCTTTATCAATACCATAATTTTTCCCAGAATTTCTGGCACTTTCAGAATTTATATTTTTTATTTCTTTTTTCCTTGCACTATCTAATCCTATATTCGTCCTTATCATACTCATAGAAGATTGACCTATATTTTGAAATTTATTACTTATATCGGTAGTTTTTGGCCCTTTTGATTTAATTCTGGAATCGATATGATTCATTTGCTTTATTAAATTTTCTTTATCTTGAATTAAATTATTTTTTTCTTTTTCTAAATTATTTATTATTTGTTCCATATTTTCTATATCTTTTCTTTGATTTTGGAAATGTTCTTTATATTTATATAATTCATTTTGCAAAAAGGACTTTTCTTCGAGTAATTTATTTATCCGCATTGTTTGTTCATATGATTTCTTTTGTAACTTGTCTAATTCATAATTTAATTTTTTTATATGCGTTTCATAATCTTCGAATGTATTTTGTGTATTCGATTTTTCTTGGTCTATTTTATGTTCATATTGCATCGATTGTTCACTTAATTTTAAATTAAGGTTTTTTATAGTACTTTCGTATTCTTTTACTTTATCATATAATTCTTTTTTATCATTAATTATTTCATTAAGTTTATTTGTGAAAGATTCTTCCAATTCCATTTTTAATTCATTTATATTATCTTCGTGAGATTTATCATTTTCTTCACAGAATAAAATTTGTTCTTGTAATTTTCGATTAAGATAATCAATTTGTTGCTTTAATAAATCATTTTCTCTTTGATATTCTAATTTTTTGATATTGAATTCATTTATTAAATCTTGTTGTTTTTGTTTATATTGTTCAAATTTGTTTATTATTCGATCTATAGCCGTATCATATTCTTTTTTACTATCTTCAATTTCATTTTCTTTTTCTTTTATGGTTATATTTAATTTATTTATAATTTCTTCTTTTTTATTCATATCTTGCATTAGTTGATTTTTTTCTTTATTTAATATTTCTATTTTCTCGGATAATTCTTTCCTATCTTTATTAAATTCAGAAATTTTTTTTTCTAAATCTTGATTATGTGCTTTTGTTATTTTTAATAAATTTTCTTTATCTTCATTCATGATATTATCTTGCGTTAAAAGTTTTTCTGAAAGTAATAAAATTTGGTGTTGAGCATCTAAAGATAAAGCGTTATATTTCGCTTCTAAATCTTCATAGGCATATTGTAAATTATCTAACTCGGTTTTATTCTGAGTTTCTTGATCTTTTAATTTTTCTTCGTATTCATTAATGATATTATTACTTTTTTCATCGAATTTTTTTTTCTGGGAATTTAATTTATCTTCTAATCTTTTTTTCTCGTCGTTGAAAATTTTTTTTAATTGATTCAATGTATTTTCACTATGTTCATTTAATAAAGCAATTTCCGCTCTATGATTTTCTTCTTTCTTATTTAATTGGTCTTCATAGTCTTGTATTTTATCTTTTATTTTTTTTTCGACTTCATCGTCGAAGTGATTACGAATTTCTTGAGTCGAGTCTAAATTTTTTTTGTATTCTTTTAATTTAGTGGTTAATTCATCTATTGTTTTTCTTGCGGCTTCATTATCCATATCGAGTTTTTTATTGATTTCTTTTAAATGTGAAATAGATTCGACTTTGTTTGCTTGATCTTTTAAGTAATATTCTTTTTCTTTTTTGAAATCGTTCTCGATATTTTCTTTCGCTTTATTAAATAAATTTTGTATATTTTCTATTTTATTTTCCAATGCACTATTATGTAATAAATTATTTATTATATTATCACTACCTTTATTTTTCCCACCATTGATTTCCCCATTATCAAGTGCTGCTAAAATTTGATTTTGAGTATTCTTTAATCTTTCTATTTGTTCAAGTAAATCTTTATTTTTCTCTTCGAGAAATTCTTTTTCTTGTTTTTCTTTGATATATAATTTCTCGAATTCATTTGCTTTTTGACTTATTTTTTCTTCTTTTTCTTTGATTTTATTTTCGGATTCATTTTCGATTTCTTTTTGTTGATTGAATAATTTCTGAATTATATTTTCTTTCATTTCTAATTGCGTTTTTGTTTTTTTTTTGTCGTTTTCTGATTTTTTTAATAAAGTGTCATATTTATTTTTTAATTCTTTAATTTCATTTTCTAATCTGAATTTTATATCCTCTTGATCCATTTTGGCAAAAGCCACTAATTGTTCTTGGGTTTTTAATTTACTTTCGATTTCGATATTATTCGATTGCATTGTTTCGAATTTTTTTTTTAATTCTTCAATTTGATTTTCATAATCAGCAATGGCTCTTTTTTTTGAGTCGTTTATTATTAATATTTGAGATTCATATTCTCTACTTGTTTGAGATATTTTTGAATTCAATGAATCTATTTGCGATTCTAAATTTTTTATTTTCATTTCTAATAATTTTTTCTCATTGCCCATTTCATATATTTGCACCTTATATTTATTTTCGACTGATTTTATTTCTGTATTTGATTTTTCTAATTTCGTTTTTAATGTCTTGATTTCTTTTGTATAAGAATCCTTTAATGAATTGGTCTCTTTATCATAAGTTAATTTATTATTTGTTATTGTTATTATTTGTTCATTTATTTTATCGTTTAATGATATTATTTGAGTCTTTAATGATTTTACTTCGTCATTTAATTTCTCGTTTTTAAATGATAATTGAGATATTTCAAATTGAGATAAAGGCTTTTTGGATTGAGATGTGGAAATATTTGATGAAGAATTTTGGGTGGAATTAATTATTGGTGGATTTGATTGAATATTTATTGTGGATGAATCTGGTGATGTATTTGATGGATTCATTTTATTTTTAAATTGATAATTTAATATTTAAATAATGTTTAAATTTTTATTGTTTAAAATATTTTCGTTAAAATTATTTATATTTATTTTATTTTTAAATTTATATTTTTTTATTCATAATTATATATAATTCAAGCATTTTGACGAAAACATGACATAATTTTGCCACATTTCTTCTGTACCATTATCCTGCTTCAAGGGGGCTTCGAGTTCGCGTCTTCAGCTGCCCCCTCGGCTCAAGATTGCCGGATTCGTTTATTATTTTTCTCTTTGGAGCAAGGCCCGCCGCTCCCCTCGCGGCGAGCTCTTTTTTATGCTATAGCGTCAGTGCGCGCATCGTTTTGATCATTGGTTTTCTGACGCATAAATAGAGCAGCAGGCAGGGAAAAACAAACAGGACGGAGGCGGCGAAAATCACGCTTGGAAACAATCGGTAAATGCTGTTCATTTCTACGGACAAGGGCATAATGCTTGTCGTGGGGTCAAGCAGGATGAGAGGCTGTTCGATCATGCCGTAGCATTCTAAAAAACTGAGCATCAGCAAAGCACATAAGGCAGGAGCTGAAAAAGGAATCACAAGACGGTATAAAACGGAAAGAACAGAATCGGTGTCCAGCCGCGCCGCGTCCAGAATCTCATCCGGCAGGCTGCGGATGAATTGCCGGGTTAGGAAAATGCCAAAGGGCATGACCGCGGAGGGAAGCAGGATCGCCCACCAGGAATGATCGATTCTCAGCTGCTTTGCCAGGATCAGGGTGGGCGTCATGGTGATTTGGAGCGGCGCCAGCATGGTCAGGACCACAAAGAAGAATAAAAAACGGGTAAAGCGGTTGCTTTGTTTGGCGAGATAAAACCCCAAAACGGGCACGATCAGCAAATGCAGCGCTGTCATGGCTGACGCGGATAAGAGCGACACAGAATAGCTCCGCAGGAACCCGACGTCCATCCAATCCTCGGGATACAGAAGATGAGCATACTGTTCCAGGGACGGGCGCAGGGTAAACCACGCCGCGCCGCGGCTGACAGCGCTGAAGTGAAAATCGAATTCCTCCTGTGATAGGAATGAACCGATCAGCGTCCAGTATAAAGGAACAAGCAAAACCGCAGCCAACAGAAAGAGGACAGCATACAGAACGACGCGTTTCATAGCCAGCCTTTTTCCTCCCTTTTTTCTCTTCCGGTCCAAATTGCCGTAAGGAACGCAATGATCACCGCGGTGCCCATGGAAGCCGCCGTCATATTGGGATAACGCATTTTCGTAAACTGATTGTTGATATAGTTCTGCACCATGTATACTCCGTCAGGAGGATAAGCGCCGTATAAGGCATAGCTCTCTTTAAACACCTTCATGGACCAGGAAAGCAGAAGCAGCACGGTAAAAAAGCTCTGGCCGGCCATTTGCGGAAGCACGATCTGAAACATGCTTCTAACAGCGCCCGCGCCTTCCACAGCGGCTGCCTCCCGGGTCGATACCGGCACATGGGAGAGGCCCACGCGCATAAGCAGCGCGGCAAAACCGGTATTTTTCCAGAGAAATACCGAAAGCAGGGCAAAAAAAGCATTCTTTTCCCCAGGAAACAGCAGGGTCCATATTGCAACCGTCGCAGAGGAAGGAACGGCCAGAGGCAGCAGGAAGAAGCCGAGAAAAGCCGCTCCTTTTTCATTTGTTCGTTCAAGACAAAGGGCAAAAACGAACGCCAGGGTCCAGGCGGCGGGAACGGCTGTCAGGCAAAAGCGGGCGCTGTTGCCCATCGCCGTTCGATAATAAGCATTGTTCCAAACGAACGCATAGTTTTTGAACCCCGCAAAGTTATGCCGGAAAGCGCTTTCCACAAAGCTGTAATAGATCGTGACGCCGAAAGGATAAATCCAAAACAGTGCGAATAAAGCCAGCCCCGGAATGCAGCAAAGCGCCAATCTTGTTGAAAAAGGCCAATGCTTTCTCCCGCTCCAAGCATTCGTTCGCTTCATCGTTTATTCCCCCAAATACTGATTGGCAAACCGGACGCAGGCGTTCACATAATCCTGAATATCAATTTGCCCGTCCCTCAGCTGCCACCAATAGCGAACCGAGACGGCATGCTGCAGCTCGTTATAGGGATCGAGCCGGGAATGCTCCAGCCCGTAAAACCACAGGTTCAGCTTTTCTATGCTTTCCTCCTTCATTCCCGCATGCCGCATGGCTGATTGAACGGCTGACACACATTCCTCGCATTTCTATAAAGGGTTGGCGAACAACGGGTTCTTCAGCACTTCTGCTTTTCCGACGTCCATGTAGAATTCAAGCCATTGTACGGCCAGCTCCTTATGCCGGGAAGCGGCAGGGATAACCAATTCAAAGCCGCTGACCATAGCGGGCAGGAGACCATCGCTTTCCGGAAGCAGCCGGGCAGAATACCGCGTCCAGAGAGTATCGAATATTTCCAAGCTGTAAGCGCCGTCCAAACAGAGTTCGGAATACAGCATCAGCGTATCCGCTTCCTGATGAATCCCGCCCTGTTTTCTGTTGGACATGAAATCCCAGATCAGCCCCTGGTCAAACAGCCTTTTCCATTTTTCTATCATCCCGAAAAATCCGGGATCGTCAAAGGCATGCGTGTTGCTGCCGTAATCCACCGTGTTCGCCGCGTACTGGCTGACGGCGCTGTTTTTGGAGTTATCCATGAACAGCGCGTAGCGCGTTTGATTTTTGGCGTTGTATTCCTCAAGCGCCTGGGCAAGGGCCCAGAAATCGTCCCAGGTCCAATGGATGCTCGGAAGGGGAAGCCCCGTTTTTTCAAATAGCTGCTCGTTCAAAAACACCAGCGACTGATAGGGCGAGTGGGGAACGCCGTACCAAAGGTCATCCACGGTATAATTCTCCCATACGCAAAATTGTTCATCCCGGCGGGTAACAAGAGAGGCATGATCCGCAAGGTTTTCCAGCGCGCCTTCCATGGCAGCATACATGCCTTTGATCCCGTCCCACTCGCGAAAGCAGACGATATCCATATCGCTGTCCATTGATAAAAAATGGGTGGTCAATGTTTGTCTTTCTTCCACCAGACGGTATTCGATCTGGAGTCCTGGATACGCTTCCTTCATTTTTTCCTCGGCCGTTCTGCTCCGTTCATCCTGAAACAGGTTCACAATGATCAGCCGTTCCTCGGCAAACGCCGGTTTCATGATCAGCAGCAGGAAGAATACAAGAAGAAACGCCGTAATCGTTTTTTTCATTTTGCCAGCCTCCGGAATGAAATTATGGTTGATTATACCGTCTAAGCGCCATCTGATAGGCCGGGAATTCACTCTGGTGCTTTTCCCAATAGGCCGCGCAGGGACAGGCGGTTTCCGCCCCACAGTTCAGGTGCTTGACCGCGTGAAGATGGGTGCCGCGCAAAACATAGACGTTGCCGCATTTCGTGCAGAAACGGCAGTTTTGGGCGTATACCTCATAATAACCGCAGCTTTTGCCATCCGCCTGATGATACCGAAGCTCTGACTGCCGATTGTATTCTTTTGTGTATCCGTCCGCCAGACAGCATTCCAGCCAAAGCGTCGTTTCATCGCATTTTGGACACCATTCCCGCCATTCCTGAGGCGAAAACACCTGCGTATTCTGAAAGGCCGGCGCTTCTTTCAAAAGGCGGTCCGCCGGCGCGGGCCAATACCATCCGATCACGAACAGCAGCGCAGCCGCGGCGCACAGCGCGGCAGCCCAGCGCAATCCCCTTCCCGGCGCTTTCTTTGCGCGAATCTGTCCGCTTACGATTTTTTCCGCCAAGTGTCCGTCGATCCGCAGAAAGGAAAGCGCCTCCGCCGCGGATTTCCGTACCAGGACTTTATCCCGTTCGTCACTCAAGAAAATACACCCCCTTTAAAGCCTGGCGAAGCTTTTCCCTGGCTTTCTTCAGCCGCTCCGATACCGAAGCCTGAGAAATGCCCAGCGCTTGCGCAATTTCATTCACCGTCATATCCTGATAGTAGTACAGCAGCACGGCTTCCTTGAGCTTTGCCGGAAGCCGCGCGATTTCCGCGCTCACGGCGATAGCATCTTCTGATATCTCCGGCCCGCAGGAGGCGGTCCAATCCGGCAGTTCATTCCATCGAACGTGCCGAAACCAAAAGGTCCTGTGCATGTCACGACAGGAATTGATGGCGATACGGGTCAGCCAGGTTTTTTCGCTGCACTCTCCACGATACCGTGGCAGCGCCCGGTAAGCTTTCAGAAAAGTTTCCTGCACAGCGTCCTCCGCAAGCCCTTGATCCTGCAAATACAGAAAGCATACCCGGAGCAGATCCTCCTGGTACATTTCCGCCAGTTCAGAAAGCCGCTGGGCCGCCGGGCTGAAATCCTGCATGGTTTTTCCCCCTTTCTTATATTAGACGAAGGGAAACAGGAAAAATATCGGTTTTTTGAATCAAAAAATTGGAATAGGTGTTCATGCGGAATTGTTATGCCAAAAAAGCCGCCCAGGGAATCCAACGGGCGCCGGAAAAGCCTCTTCTCCGGCACGTGATGGGATTTCCTGGGCAGCTTCTGTATGCGCACGCTGTCCAAATGCCGTTATTTTGTAAACAGCTCCATGTACTGGCCGGCGATCCGGGGCCAGGTATAAGCCTCCCGGACGCGGCCCCGGGCGGCGGCGGCATATTGTTCCCGCTCTTCCGCCGTCATTTGATCCATTTTTTCCGCAAGGGCCGCCAGGCTGCCTTCCTCCTTCGTCCAATACAGCGCGGCATCCCCGGCCACTTCCCGATTGAAGCTCACATCCAGCAGCAAATTCAAGCCGGTGGACTGCAAGCCCTCCAGCAGGCTGGGGTTCGTGCCGCCCACTTCGTGACCGTGAACCGACGCGAACGCGTTCTCCCGGATTTTCTTCAGCAGCTGCTGATCATATACCGCGCCTGCCAGCTTGATCCGGGGGTCCTTTTGAAAGGGCACCCTTTCCTCCAGCTTCCGCAGCTGCTGCTCGGTCCTGTTGGTAATCAGCACCAGCGGCTTTTTTGTGCGGCTGCGCATCCATTCCCGGATCATGATTTCGTAATTGTTTTCCGGCACGAAACGACCCACCGCCAGGCAATAGCCGCCCGGGGTCAGGCCCCTTTCCCGCAGCCAGTTCACATATTGCGGCGCGTCGTCCGGCAAATCCGAGGGCCGTTCGTCCGCGCCGTAGGCGATATAGGTCGTTTGGGGGTGATATGCTGCGTATTCGTCGTGAATGTATTTTTCGATCTGCAGGCTGTCGCAGACCAATAAATCAGCATGCTTTACCGTGAGCTTTTCGGATACCTTCCAATAAAGCTTCACGGGCAGGGGCCATTTTCCGCGCAGCCATTCATGCCCGTCCGGATTGACCAGCAGCCTGCCGCCCAGTTTTTGGACCCGCCTATGAATTCCGCCGATCCACGGCCCGATCCGACAGGCCAGCACATAGAAAACAGGAGCGGCGATGCTTTGCTCCCGGCAGTATTTCAGGCAGGAGGCGATGGCCGCCAAATCGTACCAAATGGCCACCGCGGGCCCGATGGGCGGTACGGTGATCTTAAAGCACCGCGCCCCGCGGTATTCAAACTCCGCGTCGCTGATATGCCGGACGCCCTGCAATTTGGTTTCATCCATGCATCCGCTTCCATTGGCCTTGCAGGCGATATGCAGCTTGATATTTCCATGCGCCTGCATTTGCTCCGCCAGCTTATCCACAAAGGTTTCAAATCCGCCGTACTGCCCCAAGGATTTCGCGCCGCAGATGAATATATGCTTTACGCTTTGATCCGGCACGGTTTCACCGCCTCTTTCTTTTTGCATGTTCTTTTGTAAAAGCCGGGACAGGCAAGCAGCCTGTTCCGGCATAGATGAATGCTCCGCTTATGCTCCGGCACGGTTGATCTCGTCGATCACATCCAGCACGCACTCCAGCTCCCAGGGCCGCACTTTGTCGCAGTTCTTCCCGGCCAGCACGCAGTCCGTAAAATAACGGATTTCATTGAAATAGCCGTTGGTGGCGGGCAGATTGATGCCGTTCACGTTGGCGTTTTCCTCGGGGGACAGGGTTTGCACCTCGCCGCTGGGCAGGTAGGTGGTCAGCTTGCCGCCCTTATATTCCATCAGCGCCCGCTCAAACTGGAAGCGGAAAGCCGCCTGGAAGGGATAATCGCACTCAAACCACGCGGCTTCCGTACCGATAAAGAAGTCCGGGTATTCATAAACCACATGGAAATAATCCTGCACATCCGTTTTCGCCCGATGGCATACCACCTTTTCGGGCTTTCCGAAGGTATAGATCAGGAAATCCAGATCATGGATATGCAGATCGAAGGGCACCAGGCCGCTGCGCTGGGGGTCCCGCATCCAGTTATCCCAGCTCCATTTGGGCGTGTTGCCCAGGCGCGTCATATTGCCGCTGAGCAGCTTGCCGTAGCGGCCCGACTGCACCGCTTCCCGCAGCACCTCATATTCCCGCCAGAAGCGCAGCACCTGAGCCACCATGAACCGGCGATCATTCTTTTCCGCCGCGGCGTAGATCCTTGCCACGTCCTCCCGCTTCAAGGATACCGGCTTTTCCGACAGCACGTGGATGCCCCGGTTCAGGGCCTTCACGGCAAAATCCGCGTGCAGATACGTGGGCAGGCAGATATCCAGGATATCGATGGTTTCCTTGTCCAGCATTTCATCAAAATCCAAATACGCCTTTCCGCCGGTAGCCTGGGCCGCCTCCTCCGCTTTTTCCGGACGGATATCGCAAACCGCCACCACCTGGGCCTCCGGGATCTGGCCCCAGGCCGTCCGGTGGGACCGGCTGATGCCGCCCATGCCAACCATGCCAACCTTCAGCATCACGCTTCTCCTTCCCTCTTACTGCTGCGCGATCAGCGCCTGCAAATACTGCTGCGTTTCCAGAATATCCTTGATCTGCTGTTCGCCGGTGATTTCCCGCTCAATGGTCAGGCTGCCGTCGTAGCCCACTTCCTTGAGGCGCTTTAGGAACACCGGGAAATTCACCTTGCCGTCCCCGACCTTCACTTCCTCGCCCAGCTCAAGCCCGTCGGTGGGATAGAAGCCGTCCTTGGCGTGCACGCCGCGCACCAGGCTGCCGAACACGTCCAGCGCGTCGATGGGGTTCCCCTTGCCGTACAGGATCAGGTTGGCGGGGTCCAGGTTGATGAACAGATTGCCGGTATTCACCGCCGCAAACAGCCGCAGCAGCACCACCGGGGTTTCCTGGCCCGTTTCAAACAGCAGGTTTTGCCCGTTGCGCTTTAAATCCATCGCCACGGTTTTCACCGCCGCCACCACCCCGGGCCAGGCGGGATCGGTCATATTTTCGGGGATAAAGCCCATATGCGTCACTACGTCGGCAATGCCCAGCAGCCGCGCGTACGCCGCGCCCTCCAGCAGGTTTTGGATGCGCCGGGCGCGGAAAGCCACCGGCACGATACCCAGCGTTTCCGGGCCTTCCGTAAAGTTCCAGAATTTCGGGCCCTCCCAGCCGCACCAGAAAGCGGTGATCTCCACCCCAAAATCTCGGACGCAGGCTTTCACTTCTTCCGCGTTTTCCTTCGTCCAGTACTGGGGATCCCAGCTGACCAGCTGGCAATGGCGGAAGCCCTGGGCCGCCGCGTCCTGAAAGCTTTTGCGCAGCGCTTCCCCGCCGCAGTGCCGAATGATGATCCCAACGTTCATTTTGTTCCCTCCCATACATCTTTTCTGTATTTGATTTTCAGTTTGAATTACCAGCGGGTCAGGTTCCTTTGGAATTTAGCCTCATAGGCTTCCTTCAATTCTTCCTCCGTAATGCCGTAGCACAGCAGCACGTCGTTATAAAACATCAGCACGTCCGCCATTTCCTCCACAAAGTGGGATCGCACCTTCGGGTCCTGGCAGGCGGCCTCGTCCCCATTCTTTTTGATCACGTCGATCACTTCGCCGATTTCGCAGATCATCCACAGCAGATGATTCCGCCCGGCGGCGGGGGAATAATGCTCCCATTGCTCGCTGTACTTTTCCAGCATGGCCTTTTGCATATCCATCATTTCGCCGATGGTAAACATGTTTTTTTCCTCCGTTTCAGGAAAGCGTCAATCAGCTTTTGGGGGAATATGCGCCATCACCGTTTGGATGATCTGGCGGTTGGAAAGGCCCTGCTTTCGCAGCTCATCCATTTTTTCCTCAAACCGGTTCAGCATCGCCCGGTTTTCCTCCCGATACTTTTCATCCGGCGTTTCCGCCCCGACCCCATAAGCGTTCAGGCCCACCGCCCGGCAATCGTTCAGGGCCATATCCATGTGGTAATCGCTGCTCACCACCGCCGCCCGTTTTCCGGGGCCCAGCAGATCATAAGCGTTCTGTATATTTTCCAGAGTGATGCGGGACTAATCCTCCAATTGAATGATGCTTTCAGGCACGCCCCGGGCGATTAACATTTCCTTCATCACTTCCGCTTCCGTGCGGCGCCGGTCCCGGGTCAGTCCCCCGCAGGGCATGATCAGGGGCGCGTTCGTTTCCTTCCACAGCTCCACGGCTTTGTCGATACGCCGTTTCAAATTCTCCGAGGGCGTATCATCCGGCAGCAGCCGATGGCCCAGCACAAGAATCACATCCGTTTTCTCCATGGGCGTATTCTCCTTTTTCGCGGCAGACGTGTTTTTTTGTATGCGCCGCGCAGTTTTTGACCGTTTTCATTATTATAGCGCAAACGAACCGGATTGTCCACGAAAAACCGGAACATCTAAGTCGCTTCTGTTGCGAAAGCAACGATTTTACAGTATAATGAATGCATGCGATTCCGGTTCATTCCTATACTGGCCTCCTGAACTCCCCTTGGAGGAAAGCGGAGAAAAAGGGCGGGATTTTCCATGCTGAAATTAACGAACGCGCATTACCGATACGGCAGCTATACCCGGGGGGCATTTCTCGGCGACATCCTGTACGGCGTCATTTCCTTCGCCGGCATGGAGGCGCTGGTTTCCCCTCAATTCGCCCTGGCGCGGGATTTCTGGGCGGAGCGGCACCGGCCGTATCTGCCCCCCGATTGCATAACGGCCTACGAAAGCGCGCTGACCGACACAGTAAAAGCCGCCGCCTCCGACAACGCTTTTTTTGAGGATATAGCCGGGAGCGTGCTGGCCCTGCGCCGCCAAATCTTCGGCGCCGACGCGGACGGCACGTTCATCCGGGACGCCGAAACGCTCTGGGAAGCGCTGGATCAAACGGACATTGATCAATCGAGCCGTTTGGCCGCTTTAATGGACCAGAGCAGAAGCGCGGTATTCTTCTTGCAGGATGCACGATACGCGAATCTTATGCGCGCCGATCTGCAAGCCGCCCGGAAGAAGGGCCTGCGGCTTTTCACCGCCGTTTCCGAAACAGAACGGGGGCCCTTTCCCTCGGAAGCGCCGCTGCGGCGGCTGTTTCCCGATCCGGATCTGACGCTGCTTCGCTGCGAAAGGCCCCTGGACACGCTGCAAGACGACGAAGTCCTTGCCCGGGATATAAAGGAAGGCCGCGCGTTCATTCTGTACTACGGCGAACGGGGGCTGACCGACTGCCGGAACCTGGCCGTGCCCGCGTTCATCCGCTGCGTGCCGGAAAGCCTGACCGGCAAAGCCATCGCGGGGCAATTTATCAAGCGGGGCCGATGCGACTTGTACGTGCCAAAGGATTTCGATATTCTGCCCATGGTTCCCATGCGGAAGCGCACTCTGGCTTCCTTCCGGCAGTACGCCTGGCTGAGCCAAGCATACGGGGACGAGTGCTATTCCATGTCCTGTGAGGAATTATACAAAAAGTGGCCCCAGGCGTTCTTTTCCGTATACGATGAGGAAAGCATGGATTTGCCCAGCGGCGTTTCCTGGCCCCCAACCCCGGCCAGCGGAGATTGGTACGCCGATTTTTGCGCCCGGCGGGACGCAGCCCTGAAAAATGTGCTGAAAAGCATTCCGGGCATTCATCCGCTGGGGGGCTGGTTTTCGCTGGAAACCCATGAAAAAAAGCCCGTTCCCTGGTCCGCCCAAGGAGAAGCCCAGGGGATCCTGGTGCACGGGGCCCTGATTGAAAAAGCCGTGGACGCCCAGGTGGTCATTTCAGAAAGCAAAGCCTTGTCTCCCCGCCGTCTGGCCATGGAACAGTGCGAAGATGGAATCCGGCTCATCCTGAACTATTTGTTCTTTTTAACGCCCCGGCTGGCGGCCCTGTACAACCGCCTGCGGGAAAACAGGCCCCAGGAGCAAACCGTTCTTCGCGGGGGCTATTTGGATTATCTGCTTTCCCATCAGGACGGGCAGCGGACCGAAACCTTTCCCCTGTACCGGAAGGCCTGCATGGCCATGAAAGAGGACGGTTCCTTTGCCTTCTTCCATTTCCGTCTGGGCGGCGGCAGCTGCGCTGTCAACGGCCAGGCCCTGCGCTGGGAAGCGAACCAGGTGGACCCTGACCAGCCCGGGCGCATTGCGATATACACACCCTACTTAAGCATCTCGGACGAGGGCGCGTCCAAATTCACCTATACCAGGGCGGTCGGCTCGGATCGGGTCAATCTGGTGATCGTTCAGGATCAAATCGTCTGCGCCCGGGAGGGGGACGTGCTGCTGCCCTGCATGGGCGTCGTGATTTCCATGGAGAAAGAAGCGGGCTGCGCTTTCCTGCGCCGCTGCGGCTTTGCGCCCGGCCCGGACGGCTATTATCACTGGGCGGCCGCGCCTTCGCTGCGTGTTTCCCTGGATCCGACGGAGGGCATTCCGCGGGATGAATGGCGCCGCGTCCGCTGGGCCTACGGCGGGGGCCTGACCTTGATCCACAACGGCAAAAGCTGCTTTGCCGATCCGGACGCCGCCGCGGCCCATCTGTCCCGGGAGGGCTGGGCCTCTCCCCTTTCCTGCCAGACGCAGGAAAGCGATATCGGCTCCATGGTGCGCCATCCCCGTACCGCCATCGGTTTGACGCGGCAGGGCAAGCTGTTCGCTTTGGTCTATTCCGGCCGTTCCTCCCTTTCAGCTGGGGCAGACTACCGGGAAATGTGCGCGCTGGCCCAAAAACTGGCGCCGGATGTGCAGGAGCTAATGAATGTGGACGGCGGCGGCTCCGCTGTGCTGGGCCTCGCTATCGGCCGCCGCTTCATCGAATACAGCTGGCCCTCCACCACCCCGGGCACCGTAGCCGGCATGGTGCGGCCCATTCATTCCCTGTTCCAAATCCGGTTATAAAGCGTGATTTGATCCTATTAATATTCAAGAAAGCATAAATGAACAATCAAGAAAGGAAGGTATACAATCATGATCCTGTTTCCCCAGCCTCAAAGCCTGACCCTGAGGGAGGGCGTGTACGATCTGCCTATGAAAGCCGAATACAGGGATTTAACCGTTTTTTATCAAATGGTAAAATCCGGCGTGCCGGGGATCACGACGGCCGCCGCGCCGCTGCTGGCAAAGGAAGAATACCGTGTGACCATTGATGAAAACGGCGTTTTGCTGGAAGCCTCCTGCGACGAAGGGATGTTTCGCGCCGTCACCTCTCTGCAGCAAATCATCCGCCGCACGGAAGGAAAGCTGCCCTGTCTGCATATGGAGGATTGGCCCGCCCTGCCCCGGCGCGGCTACATGCTGGATATCAGCCGCGGAAAAAAGCCCCGGGTGGATACCCTGAAAACCATGATCGATTTCCTGGCCGCGCTCAAATACAATGAATTCCAGCTGTACATGGAAGGGGACTGCTTCAAGTACGCCGCCTTCCCGGAGGAAAACGCGGATTACGACTGCCTGACGGCAGAGGATATCCGGGAGCTGGACCGGTACTGTAAGGAACGCTTTATCGACCTGGTACCCAATCAGAATTCCTTCGGCCATATGTATTCCTGGCTGAAAAAGCCCGCCTACCATCATCTGGGCCTGTTTGAAGGGGACGAAACGCCCTCCACCCTGAACCCGTTGCTTCCCGAAAGCTTTGAATTTGTAAAAAAACTGTATGCTTCCCTGCTGCCCTGCTTTACCAGCGAATACGTGAATATCGGCCTGGACGAAGCCTACGGCCTGGGCAAATTCCAAATCGAGGAATACTGCCGGGAGAAGGGCAAGGATGTGGTGTTCATGGAATGGCTGAACAAGCTGAACGACCACATTCAGAAAACCTACGGCAAAAAGGTGATGTTCTGGGCGGACATGATTTACAACTATCCCCAGAGCTACCACATGGTGCCCAAGGACGCCGTGGCCCTGGAATGGGGCTATGAGCTGATTCAGTCCCAGCGCATGACCGCCCACTGCATCGCCTACCGGGACGCAGGCGTGCGCTACTACGTGTGCCCCTCCGTGAACACCCACGGGGCCCTGTCCGGCCGCATGGACGTGACCACCTTCAATATCCGCACCTGCGCCGAACTGGCGGTGGAATACGGAGCGGTGGGCCTGCTGCTCACCGATTGGGGCGACGGCGGCCACGCCCAGCCCTGGGTGTGGAGCATGAACCCCATCGCCCTGGCCGGGCAGTACGGCTGGAACACCGGCGCGCCCCAGGACGGGGAATCCTTCAAGGCGGACTTTATCCGCAATGCGGAAACCTTTGTGGATGAATACTTTTTCGGCGGCGTCAGGCTGTCCCGGCTTTTATACCGTATGGCCAACTATTACCTGCTGGAGCCCGAGCGCGTGCACGTATGCACCATGTGCGCCAAGGAATTGACGCTGCCCATCAGCCAGACCCGGTACGCCCACCTGTTTGATATCAAGGACAGCGGCGACGATTTCTACTTCGATAATGTGACCGCTTACGTGCGCAAGGTCATGGCTGATATCGAAAAGCTGGATTTTGATGAAACCTATAAACGGGAAATCCGCCTGACCGCGCAGCTGATCGAGCTGGGCAGCGAAATTTGCAAGGTGAAGCTTCACCCCCAGGCCTCCGCGGCCCAAGCCCCGGCCCTGGCCGACCAGATCGACCGCATCCTGCCCGAATTTACCGCGCTGTGGATCATTCGCAATTACGAGCGGGGCGTAGAACGCTTCGCCGGATATCTGGCCGAGCGGCGGGATGAGCTGCGGGCGCTGTAAGCTGCTGTGCCCGAAATTGCTAAGAGCGTCGGCAACCTTATACTATTGTAATTCTAAAACCTTTTTAGATTCTGGATGGATTTTTCATTCTGGCTAAGCTGAACGGAGGGAGGCGTAGCAGCGCTACGTTGACCGGAGAGAAGCAAAGCCAGAATGGAAAAGACGGCAGAAGATAAAAGATTTTAGGATTGAAATAGTATAACATAACGGACATATAAAAACTCCGCCTGTCAGACTGCGAATCGGCAATCCGGCAGGCGGAATTTTATAGAATACTCACTTCAAGGCATTAACCCTTCACCGCTCCGGCGGTCAAGCCCTTGACGAACTGCTTGGACATAAGCAGATACAGCGTAATGACAGGCAGGGAGGAGAGGGTCAGGATGGTAAGCACCTTGGGCCAATCCGTGGAATACTGGCCCTGCAGGCGGGTAACGGCCAGCAGCACGGTCTTCTGGTTTTCCTTGGTAATGAAGATCAGGGGGAACCACAGGTCGTTCCAAATGGGCACCAGATTGTAGATGGCCACGGTAGCCAGCGCGGGACGGATCAGGGGCAGCACGATGCGGTAATAAATCTTGAACCGGCCCGCGCCGTCCATATATCCGGCCTCGTACAATTCCCCGGGCAGGCCATGGATGAATTCCGTCAGGATGAACACGGCGGTAGGCAGCCCCATGGCGATGTACACCGGGTAGAGGCTGAACAGGCTGTTCAGGGTGCCCAGGGCTTTCATGATCTGCAGCAGGCGGATGGTGGCGATTTTAATGGGCAGCATCATGCCAATGACGAAGAAGAAATAGATCGCCCGGGAGGTCTTGGTGCGCCAATGGGCCAGGGCGAATGCGCACAGGGACCCCACAAACAGGATCATGAACAGGCTGATGACCACCACCAGGAAGGAATTGCGGAAATAGGCAAAGAAATCGCTGTTGGATAAAAGCGCCTGATAGTTTTGCAGCGTCCATTTGGAGGGCAGGCCAAAGAAATTGGTATAGATTTCTTTTTTCACCTTAAAGGTGTTCACGATCAAAAACCACATGGGGAACATGGCGATGAAGGACCACAGGATCATGATGATATGGTAAGGAATATGCATATTCATCAGCTTCAGGGATTTGGTTTTCTTTTCCTTGTTTGCCATCCTTCCTCACTCCTTTCCTTGGGTTTTGACCATGACGGGAATCACGCCGCACAAAAGCATAAAGAATATGGAAGTGGAAATGGCGGACCCCACGCCCGGCTCCGGAATGCCCACGGGATGCTGGCCCGCGACGCCGTAGCGGTAAAACAGCGTGCCGATCAGGTCGGTGGAATAATTGGGCGCGCCGTCCAGGGTCTCCATAGCAAATACTACGTCAAAGGCGTTGAAGTTGGAAACGAAGGTCATGATCGCCACCATGCCGATCACCGGCACGATCAGCGGGATGCGGATGCGGGTAAACTGCTGCCAGGGGGTGGCCCCCTCGATGGAGGCAGCTTCGATCAAATCGTCGTCGATCCCCTGGAAGGCGGCCACGAACATCATGGTGGGAATGCCCACCCATTGCCACACGGAAACCAGGGAAACGGCGGAAAGGGCGGTATTGGGATCGCCCAGCCAGCCTTGGGGAGAATGCACCAGGAAGCCCAGGCCGATTTTTTCCAGCGGGGCCTTGGACCACTGGGGATTCATCATCATTTTGAACAGATAGCCCGTCACCAGCACGGCCACGGTGCAGGGAATGAAAATCAAGGTTTGGTAAAACTGACGCCCTTTCATGGTGCGGTTGGTCAGGATGGCCGCGAAGGTGATGCCCAGGGCGTTTTGCAAAATCATGTGGTAAGCGAAAAAGATCCAGTTGTTGCCAAAGGCGTTCCAGAAGCGCGTGGAAACCACTTCATCGGTAAACAGGCGCACATAGTTGGCCAATCCCACATACTGGCGCACGCCCGCCGTGCCCTCATACAGGGAAAGACGCACGGAGTCCAGCATGGGATAGGCCATAAAGACCACGTAAAACACCAGCGCGGGGATCACATAGCGCATCCAGTAGATGCCGCCCGGTCTGATGCTTTTGCTTCCCTGAAATGCTCCATTTTTCTTGGCTTTTACCGTCATAGCGCGTCCACCCCTTTGTTAAATGGAAGAATGGCAGGGCAGACCGTGGCCTGCCCTGCCGGGAAAACCGTGGGGAAACGGGAGAAGCTTCATTCCCCCGTTTTCCCCATCCTGATTGAATTACTTGGCCAGTTCAGCTTCCCACAGCGCGTTGATGGCGTCGGCAGCGCCCTGGGGGGTCTGCTCGCCGCGGCAGATGGCGTTCAGCTGATCCACCATGGGGGTGTACAGGGCCATCATGTTCCAAACGAAACGCATGTCGGAGGGCTTGCCTTCGCCGGTAGCGTTCATGGCGGAGATGATGCTGCCTTCGGGAGCCACGTCCGCGTTGATCAGGGGCAGGAAGCCATCGGGGATGACCTTGGCAGCTTCGGTAGCGCCCTCAACGGAGGCCAGCCACTGCAGGAAGGCCTTCACCTCTTCGGGATGAGCGGAAGCGGCGTTGCCAGCGATACCGAAGTCGGGATGCAGGCTGAAGCCCTGGGTGAGATCAGCGGGAGCGGGCACGGGGAAGAAGCCCACGTCGATGTCATAGTCATCGCCGGCCAGGGTGCCGTAGCTCCAGGAACCGTCGATCAGCATAGCGCTCTGGCCCAGGCCGAACACCACGTTGGCGTTGTCGTTATCGATGGAGGCGAAGGATTCGGGCAGATAGGGCACCAGCTTGGCGAAATCGCTCAGTACGCGAACGAAGGTCTCATCGTTCAGCTTCCGCTCGCCCTTTTCATAGGCCAGGCGTTCTTCGGTAGTGATATAGTTGGGGATCATGCCGCACAGCACGCACTCCAGGATGTCCCAGTTGGCGGCGATGCCATTGGACAGAGGCTGGATGCCGGCGTCCTTCAGCTGCTGGCACACAGCCAGGAAGTCCTCAAAGGTGGCGGGCACTTCGATATTGTTCTCGGCGAAGATGGCCTTGTTGTAATACACAAAATGGCTCACAGCGGCGAAGGGCACGGCGAAAACTTTGCCGTCCTTGTCGGTAAAGGCTTCCAGAGCGCCGTCAGAGAAGTTTTCCTTAACGCCGGGGATCTCAGCGCAGTCCACGTTGAAGCCGTTCTCAGACAGTTCAGCGCCGGTGGAGAAGGTGCGACTGTAGAAAAGATCGGGGCCGATTCCGCCGTCCAGCTGCTGACGCAGGGTAGCGTTGTACTGGGTCGAAGTGGTGGGCTGGAACACGATTTTCACACCGGTCAGTTCCTCATACTTAGCCAGCAGAGCGGAAACCTGTTCCACGTCGTCGGTGCGCCAGGAGCCCATGGTCAGTTCTTCCGCCATCGCCATAGCGGGCAGCAAGAACATCACGGCAGCCAGCAGGATCGCAAGCAGTTTCTTCATGATTCAGTTCCTCCTTTTTTTGTTGATATCTGATCGCATTTCGCGCGATATCCGTTTATGCAGGGCAGACACGGGCTCAATGAGTCCAATAAAAAAATACCGTTCTTTGCGCAATCTGGTAAAAAACCAAATCTCATTTCTTGTCTTTCTAAATATATCACAGCTTGGTTTTTATGTCAAGTTTTTGTGGCAAGTTTTTGTGGAAAGCGTCCAAAAGTAATCCAGAGGGTTTTATCCCTATCGCCCTTGCGGACGCATTGCAAAAAAACAGCGGACGCCCGAAAGCGTCCGCTGAAAAAGCGACTGTATGGATCAATAGGTTTCCTGGAGCTCGATATTCTTGTAGCGCTTCAGGCCCGTACCGGCGGGGATCAGCTTGCCGATGATCACGTTTTCCTTCAGGCCCAGCAGCGGGTCCACCTTGCCCTTGATGGCGGCTTCGGTGAGCACGCGGGTGGTTTCCTGGAAGGAGGCGGCGGAGAGGAAGGAATCCGTAGCCAGAGAAGCCTTGGTGATGCCCAGCAGGATGCGCTTGGCGATGGCGGGCCGTCCGCCCTCCATGATGGTTCTTTCGTTGGCTTCCTCGAATTCGTAAATATCCACCAGGCCGCCGGGCAGCAGTTCGGTGTCCCCCGCGTCCTCGATGCGTACCTTGCGCAGCATCTGGCGCACGATGACCTCGATGTGCTTATCGGCGATCTTAACACCGGAAGAATAGTAAGCGGACAGAACTTCCTTCAGCAGGTATTCCTGCACGGCCCGCACGCCCAGAATGCGCAGCAGGTCGTGGGGGTTCACGCTGCCTTCGATCAATTCCGCGCCGGCGGCCACAGTTTCGCCGTCAGCCACCTTCAGCCGTGCGCCGTAATGGATCTGATAGGACTTCTTTTCGTTGGGGTCCTCTTCGCTGGTGATGATGACCTCGCGCTTCTTCTTGCTTTCCACGATCTGCACCGTGCCGGCGATTTCCGCCAGGGTGGCTTCGCGCTTGGGCTTGCGGGCTTCAAACAGCTCTTCCACGCGGGGAAGACCCTGGGTGATGTCGTCCGCGGAGGCTACGCCGCCGGAGTGGAAGGTACGCATGGTCAGCTGGGTGCCGGGTTCGCCGATGGACTGGGCGGCGATGATGCCGACCGCTTCGCCGATATCCACCTGGCCGCCGTGGGCCAGGTTCATGCCGTAGCAGCGGGCGCACACGCCGTGCTCGCTGTGGCAGGTGAGGACGGAGCGCACGTTCATCTTGGTGATGCCGGCCTTCTTGATCACCTGAGCCTTTTCATAGTCGATCAGCTCGTTCATATGCACCAGCAATTCGCCGGTGATGGGATGGTACACATCCTCGGCGGCGTAGCGGCCGCGCACCCGGTCGTCAATGCCCTCGATTTCGCCGATGGGCTGCACGGTGATGCCGCGCACCTTTTCGCCCCGGCTCTCGAAGCAGTCGATCTCCCGAACGATGACCTCCTGGGCCACGTCCACCAGACGGCGGGTCAGGTAACCGGAGTCGGCGGTACGCAGAGCGGTGTCGGCCAGGGATTTGCGGCTGCCGTGGGAGCTCATGAAGAATTCCAGCACGTTCAGGCCTTCACGGAAGTTGGCGCGGATAGGCACTTCGATGGCGCGTCCGGAAGGAGAGGCCATCAGGCCGCGCATGCCGGCCAGCTGGGCCACCTGGCCCGCGCTGCCGCGGGCGCCGGAGCCCGTCATCATGCTGATGGGGTTGTAGGTGGGCAGCACTTCCATCACTCGGTTCTTAAGCCTATTGGTGGTGCTCTGCCAAGCGTCGATAACCATGCGGTAGCGTTCGTCCTCGCTCATTTCGCCGCGGCGGTACTTCTTGTTGATCCGGGCCACCAGTTCGTCGGTTTCCTTGAGCCAGGTCTGCTTTTCGGGCGGAATGATGATATCGCTTACGGACACCGTGATGGCGCCGCGGGTGGAATACTTATAGCCCAGGTTCTTGATGGCGTCCAGCACCATGGCCGTCTGGCTTTCGCCGTGGGTATGGAAGCACTTTTCCACGATCTGGCCCAGGTCCTTCTTGACCACCTTATGGTCGATTTCCAGCACGAACTGATCGTCCATGGTGTTGCGGGGCTTGAAGCCCAGATCCTGGGGCACCACATCGTTAAAGATCAGCAGGCCCAGGGTGGTATCGATCACGCGCCGTTCAGTCACGCCCTCCCAGGTGCGTTCCACGCGCACTTTAATGGGGGCCTGCAGGGAAATCTGCGCGCACTGATAGGCCATCATGGCTTCGTCGGGGGAAGCGAACACGCGGCCCGCGCCCTTGGCGTCGTCCCGGGTGATGGTCAGGTAGTGGCAGCCAATAACCATGTCCTGGGTAGGAGAAATAACGGGCATGCCGTCCTGGGGCTTCATGATGTTGTTGGCGCACAGCATCAGGAACCGGGCTTCCGCCTGGGCTTCCATGGAAAGCGGTACGTGCACGGCCATCTGGTCGCCGTCGAAGTCGGCGTTGTAGGCGGTGCAGGCCA
>ERZ842401.2904-NODE-2904-length-22023-cov-5.047706_pt1 | contig 22023 bp, 17 predicted proteins | sample MGYA00521270_ERZ842401 | MGnify/ENA primary metagenome ERZ842401 (study PRJEB31892, sample SAMEA3878208) | bioreactor metagenome | biome: Moose rumen | place: Sweden | collected 2011-10 | study: EMG produced TPA metagenomics assembly of the PRJEB12797 data set...
ATTATATAATTCATATTCTCTTTACACTTTTTTCCAACATTTACTTTACTTCATCCATATAAAAAGAGATGAAACCTATAGTTTTAACTTCATCTCTTTTAATATTTTTATGACTTCTTCTTTATATGTTTTTGGTACTTCTGCTTCAATAATATAGTTATTTATTTTATAATTAATAGTATATACGTTTTTATTTTCTATATAAAAGTAATTTTTTTTATGTTTTATATTCACTTTTTTGTTTTTATAATACTTTATTTTATCTTTAAAGACTTTATCTACTTCTTTACTTTTATTATAACTAAATAAACTTAACTGATAATGACTTGAAACTGCAATTGTTTCTATATATTCTTTTTCTTCTATATCTACAGCTACAAAATTATTTTTTTCAACAGTTTCTGTAAATACTTTTTTGTTAAAATTATTTTTTCCACATCCACTAATAAATAGTACAATTATTATTAACAATAAATGTGGAAAAAGATTAGTACATATTTTTCCTAATCTTTTCAATCTCTCTTTTTTCATCTCTTTGTTTAATAGTTTCTCTTTTATCATAATTTTTCTTACCTCTACAAATACCTAATTCAAGTTTTATTTTATCTTTCTTAAAATATAGCTTTAATGGTATTAGAGTTAGACCTTTTTGTTCTATATCTTGTTTAATTCTTTTTATTTCACTTTTATTAAGAAGTAGTTTTCTTGTTCTTCTTTCATCAACATTATAAATACTTGCTTCTTTATATGGAGATATAAACATGTTTAAAAGAAAAACTTCATTATTCTTTATTATTCCATAACTATCTTTTAGATTACATTTACCTGCTCTTATTGATTTTATTTCAGTTCCAACAAGGACAATACCACATTCATATGTATCTTCTATAAAATAATTATGTCTTGCCTCTCTATTTTCAATTTCCATTTTAAGCCTCCCCTGATAAGCCCCATGTTAAATTTTCAAACCTTTCATTTACTATTTTCTTATATTTTTCGTAATATGATTGATAATTATTTAACTGTGTATTATTTAATTGAGGATATGGTATAACCTTAAAATCGTGGTTAACTCCTCCTCTTTTTACAGTAGTAGTATAAACTAATTGTGCTTTTGGTTCAACTACTGAATTAGTTACTGTCCCATCTGGATTAACTACTTTCTTTAATGAAGCTTCCATCATAAGTCCAGTAAAATTATCTATATCATTTTGATCACTTATAAAGTTACCTAATGAATAAACTACTAAAGTTTTTCCATTATTAATATATTCAACAGTTTGAATAACATGTGGATGAGCTCCTATTATTAAATCAACTCCTAAGTTTGATAAGTAATTTGCAATTTGTTCCTGTTTATAATCAACTTTGAATGAATACTCAGTTCCCCAGTGCATTGCAACTATGACAAAATCAACCTTATCTCTTACTGATTCTATATCTGCTTTTGCTTTTTCTTCGCTATATTCATTACTTAAGTAAGATTTTCCAGCAGGTGTTGGTAAACCATTATTCCAAATAGTATATGAAATAAATGCATATTTAATATTATTTACTTCATAAACTTTTGCAACTGATTTTGTTCTTTCTTCTTCACTAGACCATTGTCCTGATGCTGCTACTGTTTCTTTCTTTTTCCAATAATCAACTGATGCTAGTACACCTCTTTCACCTTTATCCATAGTATGATTAGTTGCTAAACTTACCATGTTAAACCCTGCATCTATAAATGCATCTCCAACTTCTTGTGGTGAATTAAACATTGGATAACTTGAATATCCAAGAGATGCTCCTCCAAGAATTGTCTCTTGATTATAGTAGGCCAAATCATATTTTGATGAAATTGGTTTTATACTTTCAAGCATTGGTTTAAAATTATATGAGCCATCACTTTGTTTTGCATCATTATATACTCCCCAATGAATTAGTGCATCTCCAACCATAACAATCGATGCTTTATATTCTTGAGAAGTTTTTTCTTCTTTCTTTTCTTCTTTTGGTGTTTCTTTCTTTTCTACCGGTTTTTCTTTTTTTAGTGATGTTTTATATTCTTTATATTGTATAAATACTCCAGCACCAATTAAGCTTAACGATAAGATAAAGATAATTATTAGTGATACTTTTACTTTTCTTTTTAGCTTTTTTTTCTTTTTACTACTCATAGATCTAAACCCTCTTAACAATTTCAAAATCTATAGTTTTATCCTCTTTAGAAGCTCTTATTACCTTAACTATAACTCTATCTCCAATTGTATACTTTTCTTTACTCTTTTCATTTGTTAAACTCATTCTTTCTTCATTGTAATCAAAGAATCCTTTCATATCTTTTACTGATACTAATCCTTCAATTAAGTTATCAAGTTCAACAAACATACCAAAACTCATTACTGAAGAAATCATTCCTTCGAATTCTTCTCCAATATGTTTTTCCATATATTCAGCCATTTTCATATCTTCAACTTCTCTTTCACAATCTACACTTGCTCTTTCAGTTGCTGAAGAATGGTCTGCTATATAAACTAATTTTTCTTCCCAATGTCTTATTGTATTATCATCTAATCTTTTGTTAAATAAGTATGTTCTAAGTAGGCGGTGTACAGTTGTGTCTGGATAACGTCTAATTGGGGAAGTAAAGTGTGTATAGCATTTACTTGCTAAACCAAAGTGTCCTAAGTTTACTGGTTTATAGACAGCTTTTTGCATGCTTCTAAGTAATAAGCTTGATAGTATTTTAAATTCTTTTTTATCTTCTAATTGTTTAATAATTTTTTGAATAGTCTTTGGAGTATTTTCTTTTAAATTTCCTTGAACTTGATATCCAAGTGTTCCTACATATCCTAAGAAACTTCTTATTTTTTCTTCTTTTGGAGCTTCGTGAACACGATAAATAAATGGTAAATTCATGAAATATATATGTGTTGCTACACATTCGTTTGCTGCAATCATGAAATCTTCTATTAATTTTTCTCCTGTTCCCCTATTTCTAAGTGTTACTTCTGTTGGAACACAGTTTTCATCAACTAATATTTTTGCTTCATCTACTTCAAAATCAATATATCCTTTATTCTCTTTAGCTTTTCTTAAAATATCAGCTAAATCTTTCATCATTCTTAAAGTATCTGCATAAGGTTCATATCCTTCAGGAATTTCATTTTCTTCAAGAACTTTGTTAACCTTTTTGTATGTCATTTGAATTCTTGATTTAATTACACTTTCAAATATTTCATAATTTACTTGTTTTCCATGACTATCAAATTCCATTACGCATGAAATAGCTAATCTATCTACGTTTGGATTGAGTGAACATATTCCATTTGATAATTCATGAGGAAGCATTGGTATAACTCTATCAACTAAATAAACAGAAGTTCCTCTTTCCATAGCATCATTATCAAGTGGACTTCCTTCTTTTACATAATAAGAGACATCAGCAATGTGTACTCCTAATATATAATTCCCGTTTGTTTTTCTACTAATTGATATGGCGTCATCAATGTCTTTTGTATCATCACCATCTATAGTGAATATCATCTGGTCTCTAAGGTCTCTTCTTCCTCTTCTTTCATGTTCTTCTACTTCATTAGGGAATCCTCTTAATTGTTGTTTTACATCATCTGGAAGGTCTGTTTCAATTTTATATTTTTTAACGATAGATAATATATCAACACCCGGATCATTTTTATGACCAATTATCTCTAATACTTCACCTTCAAAATTATGATTATCTAACCTTTTTCCTAGTTTTACTAAAACTTTATGACCATCTACTGCATTTAACGCTTTATCTCTTGGTACTTGTATTTTAATTCTTAGTTTATTGTCATCTAAAGTAACAACACCTTTGTCTCCTTTAAAATTGATTTCTCCAACATAACTATCATTTTCACGTTTAACAATTTTAAGAACTCTTCCTTCTAGTCTAGCTATTCCTTTTTTACTTGTTAATTCAACTAAAACAACATCTCCATGAAGAGCGCCATTCATATTGCTTTCACTTATATATACATCTGTTTCTGAATCATCAATATCTACAAATCCAAAGCCTTTTTTATTAGCTCTCATTATTCCTCTTTTTAAATGACTATTTTCAAGTAGCATATATCTATCCTTATTAGAATGATAAATAACTAAATCATTTTCAAGTTTTTCAAGCACTTTTTGTAATAATTTTAAATCTTCAACGTTATTAATTTTTAAACCATCTTGAATTTCATAGATATTCAATGCCTTCTTTGTATTTTTTAAAATTTCAACGACCTTTTCATCCATATTATTCACCTTCTACTATATTATATCATTCTATTTTAAAAATACAAATAAAAAAGACCTATAAGGTCTTAAAATGAGGCAATTAAGCATACTACAAAGAATGTTAATCCTAGTATAAAAGTTATACGAGTTAAAGCTTTTTCAGCTCCTCTTTCTTTTCTCTTTGCAAATAAATCTGTAGTTCCACCTGATAATATCTTTGCAGCACTACCTGATTTTGCGCTTTGTAATAGTACTACAATTATTAATAATATTGAAACTACTAATAAGAATATTTTCATAAACTGCCTCCATTTCTGAACTAGTAATATATTAACATATGTTTAAATGTTTTGCAACTTATTTGTTTTATTACTAGTGTAATGTAGTAGGTTTATTTGCTTCAATATTATTTTCTGTAATATCATTTTCTTTTGATATTCTACTCATTTCTTCACATATATATTTTAGTACCTTATATTCTTCTACTAAGCTATTTTCTTCTTCAGAATTCGATGTTTTAGTTTGCTCTTCTATTATATTTTTTAGATATAAATATCCATATCTTAGAGCTTTTAACCTTAGTAATTCTAACTCTCTATTTGATACTTGTTGTTCTTTTGAATCTACTTTTATCTCTTGATTATTACTACTTATCTCTTGAGTTTCTTCTATATTAATTGTTGTTTTAGAAGCTTCTGTTTTATTATTATCACTATTTTCTTTTTTTCCTATTAAACTTTTTTTAGTAAGATATTTTTTTATAAAATCATTTGCTTCTTTCTTTTCTTTTCTTGATGTTGTAGGTAGTCTTAATGTTCTAACATTTTTTTCTAATTCTTCTTGTTCTTCTTTACTTAGATTACTAGTATCTAAAGAAAAAGTCATTCTGATTACTCTACTATGAAGTCGAAGTTTTCGAAATGCTCTTTCTTTAGCTGCAATTATTTGAGGACGACTTCTTTTCAGCATTTTTGCTACTTCTAAAGTACTTTTTGGCTTTTCCCCTCTGTCTAGTCCAAATATTAAATGAATCAATTCAGAAAGATTTGAATCTAGTTTTTTTAATTCTTTATTTAATTCATTTTTTGAATAATACGTAAATATTTCAAAATATCCTTTGCTTATCATAATATTCTCAACTACTTTATCATACCCTTCATTTGTAGACATATCAATATCATGACATGTTTTAAAAATATTATTTAAGTCGTATCGATAGAAATAAGCAGGAAAACTTGTTCCTTCTTTTAAGCATTCTTGTAAGTAATCATATAAATTTTCAAGTGTACCATGTTTTAATTCTATTATGGCTGCTTGTTCTTCAGTAATTTTATTATTACTTTTTTTGACTAATTGCTCAACATATTCAGAGTATCCAAAAACTCCACCAAAATTATATTCTTTACATTTTCTAAGCTCTTCTTTTGACAAAGCTCCATCTTTTTTCTTTTTTTTAAGATACTTATATTTTTTAAAATGTTCATCGTATTCGTGCATGAAGCCTGTTTGACCAGTACTTTCTACATAGTAATCATCTGCTTTTATTGCAAAACTTAAATCTGGATGTTCTTTAAGCCACTCTGCTACTGATTGAATAGCATTATCAATATTTTCTTGCATTATACTCATAAATTCTCATTCCTTTCTTTATTTGCTCACACATTTTACATTAAAACGGTGGTTTTGTCAATAAAAGACCACATGCAATGGTGTAAAATTATTTGGGGGGAAGACATAAAAAAAGAAAGACCAATGTTATAATAAATTTGAAACTAACTTAACATATGGAGGTCTTTCTATGAATATAATATCACAATTCAATCAATTTGTATTAGAAAGTTTTAATAAATTTCTTAAAAATCATTTTACCAATTCAAATTTTTGGTATAAATCTTCCTCCATTAGTAATTATATAAACTTCATGACTGATTTAGACAGCTTTAATTATAATTTCATTACTAATGTTATTAAATTGTATTTTGAATACATTGATGATGTCTTCTTCAATTCTTCTTATCGCAGAAACTTCTGTGAATCTAAAGGTTTTTATAAAAGAACTATTCTTACTCTGTTTGGCGAAATTACTTATAAACGACGATACTACTATGATAAAAAATATAATGATAGATTTTTCTTTACTGATTTATTTCTTAATCTTCCTAAAAGAAAATATTTTGATCCCTTTGTTTGTTCTGAAATATGTAATGAATCTTCTTCCTTTTCTTATTCTAAAGCTGGTAGAATTGTTTCTGATAAAATTGGTAAAAGAATTAATAATAAGCTTAAAATTTCAAGAGCTTCTTCCAGAAACATTGTTATAAACTTTAATATTATAGATGATACTAAACAGGAAAGAGAATTAAAAAGAATTAAAAGACTATTTATCATGCTTGATGAAAAATTTGTTCCTTCTCAATTTAATGATGGTATTAATCATATGATTAAAGGAGCTGTTCTATTTGAAAATAGAGAACTTGCTTATAAATACAAGAAAAAGCAAAACTCTAAAAATAGAATTAAACTTAATGGAACTCACACATGTGCTTCTATTGATAATGAATTATTGCAAGATGTGGTTGACTATATTTATTATAATTATGATGTTGACTGTTTAGAAGAACTTAATTTTATGGGTGACTGTGCTTTATGGATTAAAAATTTTCCTAAATCTAATTGGCTTAAATTTGATAGAGATATAGATGTTAATTTTTCTATGGATGGGTTCCATTTTTCTCAAGCTCTTGGTAATTTAACTACTAGTTCTAACATGGATGTTTATGATGCTTTATATGAATATGTATTACTTAATGATAAAGAAGGTTTTACTGATATGTGTAATGATTTCTTAGAACTCTATCCTGAAAGAAATGATGTAATAGAATCTAAAAGAGATTATATATTAAATAATTGGAATGAAAGACAATTTTATCAAAATCATCCTTACTTGAAATGTTCTATGGAATCTCATATATCTCATATATTTGCAGATTTATTCACATCACGGCCTAAAGCTTATTCTAAAAAAGGATTGAGACAATTATTAAAATTAAGATTATTAAAAGTTAATAATATTGATATTAAGCATAAATATTTTAGTTCCTTAGAATACACTCCATCACCATCCTACCAAAACAATTCTATTACTATAAATAATAATTATATGAATGATTATTATAAAAAAAAGATAAATAAGATTATAAAACCTAAAGATAATTTTATTAATTTTATATAAAAAAAAGAAAATCAAATTTATTATAAATTTAACTTTCTTGGTTTTTTCCCCAAAAACTCTTTACACTAACCCACATGCTATCATGTGGTCTTATTAAAATTAATTATTTTTTATAAATTAGTAAAGAAACTTCCACCAATAAATTCTCTTAATATTGATTCATCTGGTATGGCATCTGCTGGTATTGGTAAGAAAAAGCCTAGGAAATTAATTAATCTTTTTGCTTCTTCATAACAAGGATCTCTTGGATCCACTGAATATAGAAGTGGTTCAACATATGTTTTTAATACTCCTATCTCATATATTAATGCTGAATTAAATGTATAGTCCGCATTATCTTGATATGGGAATATATATTTTTCTTCTCCAGCTCTTACTTCTGGCCAAGTAGAAATTGTTTTTCCTACATCATGACCTCTTGTTTTGTTATCTCTAACTATTCTTCTTAATAATCTATTATCTGTTGTAGATATATAATTATGATTATCTATATTTAGTTCAGTAAGAGGTGAAATATAAATTCTAAATACATTACTTCTTGATATATTAGTTAATACTCTATCATCTAGTGCATGTATTCCTTCTATTACAAGTACTCCATTTTTTTCTAATTTTATTTTCTTTGAATACTCTTTCTTTCCTGTTAAGAAATTATACGTAGGTACTTCTACTTCTTCATTTTTTAGTAATTGTTCAATTTGTCTTTCAAATAGTTTTAAATCTACAGCTTCTAGGCATTCATAATCTGGTTTTCCATTCTCATCAATTGGAGTTTCTTCTCTTTCAACAAAATAGTCATCCATTCCAATAACAAGAGGTTTAGCTCCAAGACTTTTTAAATACATACATAATTTCTTTGAAGTAGTAGTCTTTCCTGAAGAAGAAGGTCCCGCTAAAAGAACTACTTTAACACTCTTAGTATCTTTTATTTTTCTAGCAAGATTAACTAATTCTTCATTTTGTCTTGCTTCAGCAATTTTAATAAATTGATCTATTTTTCCTGTTGAAACTAATGCATTTAATTCTGATGCATCTCGAACTTTCATTAAGTTATTCCATTTACCACTTATATCAAATGCTCTCATCATATTAGGATGAGACTTATATTCTTTAATTTCATCTCCACTATATATTGTTGGAAATCTTAATACAAATCCTTCTTTAGATATATATGTTAAATCAAATTCTCCAACTAATTTAGTAGATATAGGCATCTTTGTATAGAAATAATCATAAAATTCTCCTAATTGATAAAGAGTAATATATGTATTTGTTGTATATTTTAATATATTTACTTTTGATTTATAGTCTACTTTGCTAAAATAGTCCCTTGCTTCTAATCTATCAACTATTAATTTTTTTATAGGTCTATTTTGATCTATTATTGCTTTCATCTTATTTTTAATATCATTAAGTCTATCTTCTGTTAATTCAAAATTAGTTTTAATATATAAACCTTTATCTATTGAATGTTCTGCTTTAATATCATATCTTACACCATATAATTCTTTTACAGCCACACTTAAAATAAATAAAAGTCCATTAACATGCATTTTATTTCCGTCTCTTGTATTTAAATCTAAAAATTCAATTTCAGATGTTTTATTTACTTTATAATTAAGTTCTCTTAGAGCATTATTTACCTTTGCAGCTAATATAGGATGTTTAAAATCTTTTTGAAATTCCTTTGCTATTTCTTCTAGAGTTGTGTTCTTTTTAGTAAAATAATCCACTTTATTAACTGTTATTTTAACTGTATCCATAAATTCACCCTCTTTTATTCTATGATAATTGTAGCATATTTTGACGTATTTTTAAATGTATATTTTTAATATATTTACACTAAAATATTTGTAGGTGATAATAATGAACTTAGTACCAATGATTGTTGACCATGAAATTAATGGAGAAAGAAGTTATGATATATTCTCTAGACTTCTTAAAAATAGAATTATTCTGCTTAGTGGTGAGATAGATGATAATGTTTCTAATAGTATAGTTGCACAGTTATTATATCTTGATTCAATAAGTCATGATGATATATCAATATATATAAACTCGCCTGGTGGTAGTGTATCTAGTGGTCTTGCTATATACGATACAATGAACTTTGTTAAGAGTGATGTGTCTACAATTTGTGTCGGAATGGCAGCTTCTATGGGTGCTTTTCTTCTTAGTAGTGGAAAAAAAGGGAAAAGATTTGCTCTTCCTAATAGTGAAATAATGATCCATCAACCTTTAGGTGGTGCTCAAGGTCAGGCAATAGAAATTAAAATAGTTTGTGAGCATATTCTAAATTTAAAAGAAAAACTTAACAAAATTTTGGCTAAAAATACTGGTAAAAGTTTAAAAATAATTGAGAAAGATACAGATAGAGATAACTATATGAGTAGTTTGGATGCTGTTAACTATGGGTTAATTGATAAAATAATATAAAAAGAATTAGCTATTTTCTAATTTAGTAGCTAATTCTTTTATTTTTCTAAATCTATGATTTAATCCTGATTTTGTTATTGGTTTGTTTGTTTCTAATGATATTATTTCACTTAGTTCTTTTAGTGAAGCTTCAGGATATTTTTTTCTATACTCAAATACTTCTTGAGTTTTTTCATCAAGTAGTTCTACAAGCATATTTTTTTCAATTATTTCTATATATTTTAACTGTTCATTTGCTGTTTGAATAACTTTATCTATATTTGCTTGTTCACAATTATTTAATCTATTTGCCATATTTTTTTCTTGATGATATACTCTAACATCTTCAAAATATAATACTGCATTTGTTGCTCTAATAATTTTTAAAAAATCACTTATCTTGTCTGCTTCTTTTATGTAAATCATAAAACCATTATTTCTACTAAGTATTTTAGCATTTAAATCAAATATATTAAGAAGTCTTTGTACAAATACAGATTCATCTGGTTTATCTATTAAAAATTCCATGTGATAAGAAGTTTGCGGATCATTAATACTTCCTTGACATAAAAATGTTCCTCTAAGATATGCTCTTATTTCTTCATTTGCTCCTGTTATATATGTTGGTGGGGTTTCTAAATAAGTATTATCTTTTGAGTAGTAACCAACATCTTGTAAAATAAAATCTACTTTTTCATCTATTGTTATTAGATTTAATTTAGTTTTTGAAAAGTTAACATTATCTTTCTTTCCAAATTTTGCGTTTACATCATAAATATCTCTTATAAATTTTGCAATTCTATCAGCAATTGTTTTATTTTCAGTGGTTAAATATAACTTTCCATCTTCAATATATCCATTATTTCTAATAAATCCAGAAAGTTCCGCCAACATCTCTGATCTAGTATCATATATTTCTGATATTTCATTTTTTATTTTTGTAGTAAAAGACATCTTAATCCCTCATTAAATAAAACATTATTAATGATGCTAGTTTAATGCTATCATGTCTTAAGTGTTCTTCTTCTACTTTAAAGATATCAGATTCTATTAATTCAACATTTAGACTTTCAATTTTTTCTTTATCTATTGATACAGGATCTTTTTGCTCTTCTGATAAATATTTTTTTACTATTTTTTCATCTATTTTAGAATTACTTGCTATTACAACGTCAATTTTTCTTTTGTTTAAATAGTTATTTATTAACTCTATATGATCTCCAACTGTAAAATCATCTGTTTCTCCTGGTTGAGTCATTGCATTACAGATATACATAATTGGTGATTTTGATTTATCTATTGCATCTAATACTGATCTACATATTATGTTTGGAAGTAGACTTGTATAAAGACTACCCATACTTAATATTATTAAATCTGATTCTTTTATTGCGTCTATTACCTCATCAAGTACCTTTGGCTCTTCTTTATAAAAGATATGATCAATAGTTTCATCAGTTTCTGTTATTTCGCATTCCCCTTCAACTATATTTCCTTCCTTTGTTGTTGCCATTAGTGTAATATTATTATCTTCTGATATTGGAAGTACTGTGTGTCTAACATCTAATAATTTTGATAGATGTTTTATAGATTCTTTTAAGCTTCCTGTTATATCAAGCATAGATGTTAGAATTAGATTTCCTACTGCATGACCATTAAGGTCACTTGATGTTTTAAATCTATATTCAAGCATTTTCTTTATATCTTCATCAGTATCTGATAAGTTTGATATTACTTTTCTAATATCTCCTACTGCAGGAGTATTAAATTCTTGTCTAAGTCTTCCTGTTGATCTTCCGTTGTCTGATACAGTTATGATTGCTGTTATATCTACAGGAAAATCTTTTAAACCTCTTAGTAGTGTTGATAAACCTGTTCCCCCACCGAAAACAACTACTTTCTTTCTCATGTTAAATCTCCTTATTTTAGAATTCTTCTCTTTTTGTATTATTTAAATTGTGATATAGTTCAGATTTCTTAAATATTATAGGTCTTAGTATTAAATATATACCTAGAAGAATTAGTATAATTGAAACTATTTGAGCAACTTTAAAATTACCAATCATTAAACTATCCATTCGAAGTGATTCTATATATAGTCTTCCTATAGAATAATATATACAATATGCTCCTGTTAATGATCCAACTTTAATATTTTTAAATCCTCTTATTATCAACAATATAATAAATCCATTTAAACTCCATAATGATTCATAGTAGAATGTAGGTTCATGATATTCACCTAATATTTTCATTCTTTCTATTATGAAATTAGGAATCATATTTTTTTGTAAATGTGCTAAACTCACTACTGGTCCATAAGCTTCTTGATTAAAGAAATTACCCCACCTTCCAATTGATTGAGCAATTATTAGTCCTACAACCATCATATCTAATAACTTTAAAAAGTTATATTTTCTTTTTCTACTAAAATATATTACGTATAGAAGGCCTCCTATTATACCACCATGTATTGCTAGTCCTCCATTCCATACCTCAAGAATTTCTAATTTATTACTTAGATAATAGTTTAAGTTAAAAAGTACATAATAAATTCTAGCACCTATAAGTCCATAAATAACTGTGCAGAAAAACAAGTCAGTAAAGTCTTCAAGACTAATTCTTTGTTTTTTTGCTTCTAAATAAACAATTGTTACTCCAGTAAAAATTGCAATTAGTATTATTATTGAATACCAATAAATTTGCATGAACCCCAAATCAATTGCTACTCTATTCATAGCTATATTATTAGCGATTTGTTCATTCATAAAATCAACCCTTTTCTATTTAATTATTTTTCTTAAGAATTGTCCAGTATATGATTTTTCATTTTTCATTACTTCTTCTGGTGTTCCTTTAGCAACGATTTCTCCTCCGCCAGTTCCACCTTCTGGTCCTAAGTCGATTATATAATCAGCTACTTTTATAACATCTAGGTTGTGTTCAATTATTACTACTGTATCTTTATTATCTACTATTTTTTGTAAAATATCAAGTAAGCGTTTAATATCATCTATATGAAGTCCAGTTGTAGGTTCATCTAATACGAACAATGTTTTTCCTGTTGCCTTTTTTTGTAATTCTTTAGCTAGTTTTACTCTTTCAGCTTCTCCACCTGATAAAGTTGGAGCACTTTGTCCTAGTTTTATATAACCTAAACCTACGTCTTCTAGCACCTGTAATTTATGTTTAATTTTTGGAATGTTTTCAAAAAATTCTAATGCTTCTGATACTCTCATATCTAGTACTTCAGCTATATTTTTACCTTTATATTTTATGTTTAATGTCTCTGTATTATAACGTGTTCCATGACATACTTCACATGGTACATAAACATCTGGTAAAAAATGCATTTCTATTTTTTTAACTCCATCACCACGACAGGCTTCACATCTTCCACCTTTTACGTTGAATGAAAATCTATTTTTTTCAAATCCATACATCTTTGCTTCTTTTGTTGTAGTAAATAATGTTCTAATATCATCAAATACTCCAGTATATGTTGCTGGATTACTTCTTGGTGTTCTTCCTATTGGATTTTGTGATATTGCGACTATCTTATCTAGATTATCTATTCCAAGTATCTTATCGTGTTTTCCGGGTTTTTCTTTACTTTTATATATTTTTTGAGAAACAGCTTTACATAGTATTTCATTAATTAATGTACTCTTACCTGATCCTGATACTCCTGTAATACAAGTGAATGTTCCAAGAGGAATATCTACATCAATATTTTTTAAATTATTTTCTTTTGCTCCCTTAATTTTTAGGAATTTTTTACTGCCTTTTCTTCTTGTTTTTGGAATTTCTATACATTTTTCTCCAGTTAAGTACTTTCCAGTTAAACTATTAGGATTCTTCATTACTTCTTCTGGAGTACCAGCAGCCATAACTTCTCCACCATGGTCTCCAGCTCCTGGTCCAATATCTACCAGATAGTCAGCTGCAAGCATTGTATCAGTATCATGTTCTACAACTATTAATGTATTTCCTAAATCTCTCATCTCAAGCATAGAGTTGATTAGTCTTTCATTATCTCTTTGATGAAGTCCAATTGATGGTTCATCTAAAACATATAATACTCCTGAAAGATGTGAACCTATTTGAGTAGCAAGTCTTATACGCTGTGCTTCTCCACCTGATAGTGTTCCTGCACTTCTTGATAAGGTTAAATATTCAAGTCCTACATTTGATAGGAAGTTCAATCTATCTTTTATCTCTTTAATAACAAGTCTAGCTATTTCTTCTTGTTCTTTTGTAAGTTTTAATTTATCAAAAAATGGTATTAATTCTTTAATAGACATTTCTGTTACTTCAAAAATATTTTTTCCACCAAGTTTTACTTGTAATACATCATCATTAAGTCTTGCTCCATGACATCTTTCACAAGTGTGTTCTATCATATAATTATCAAGCCATTCTCTTACCCAATTTGAGTTGGTTTCTAAATGTCTTCTTTCTAAATTATTGATAATTCCTTCATAAAACTCTTTCTTATTGTATTTAGTACCGCCTTTTGATGAATACTGAAAATGAATTATTTCATCTGATCCATAAAGAATTATTTCTTGCTGTCTTCTTTTTAGTTTTTTCCATGGAGTATTCATTTTGATTTTGTAATGCTTACAAACACACTCTAGTTTCAAATAGTCTAATCCTTCTGGATCATCAGTTAATGTTTTTATACATCCATCAGCAATTGACTTAGAATCATCTGGAATAAGTAAATCCTCATCTATTTGTTGTTTAACACCTAGACCTTTACATTCTGGACATGCTCCATATGGTGCGTTGAAACTAAACATTCTTGGCTCTAACTCTGGAAGAGAAAACTCACAATGAGGACAAGCAAATTGTTCAGAGAATACTAATTCTTTTTTGTCTTCTCCTAGTATTTGAATTACTACTTTTCCTCCTGATAACTTAGTAGCCTGTTCAATTGCTTCAAATAATCTACTTCTTGATTCTTCTTTTAAAGCAATTCTATCTATTACAACATCTATTTTATCTTTTTTATTTTTATCTAAGGTTATTTCTTCACCTAAGTCATACATTTCATCATTAACTCTAACTCTTACATATCCATCTTTTCTTAGTTTATCAAACAAGTCCTTATGAGTTCCTTTTTCTCCATGTACTACTGGTGACATTATTATTAACTTTGTACCTAATGGATATTCCATTATTTTATTTGTCATTTCTTCAACACTTTGACTTGATATTGGTATATTATGATTTGGACAGAATGGAACTCCAACACGAGCAAAAACTAGTCTTAAATAATCATATATTTCTGTTACTGTACCAACAGTTGAACGTGGATTATTATTAGTTGTTTTTTGATCTATTGATATAGCTGGAGATAATCCTTCTATTGAATCTACATCTGGTTTTTCGGTTCCTCCTAAAAATTGTCTTGCATAGGCAGATAAACTTTCAACATATCTGCGTTGTCCTTCCGCATAAATGGTATCGAATGCTAAGGAAGATTTACCAGAACCTGATAAACCTGTCATAACAATTAATTTATTTTTTGGTAATTCTATATTTATATTTTTAAGATTATTTTCACGTGCACCTTTTACAACAATTTTATCCATTCGCAACACCTCATGGCATAGTATATCACATTTTTTCTTTTTTATTTACTTTTTTCATGAAGAAAAAAAGAGCCTTATGACTCTTTTTCTTTAAATGTACAGCTTCTACATAATTCTTCTATTGGTTTTCTATCTTGAAATGACTGTTGTAAATTCATTGCTCTTTTACTTTTAATTATATCTTCTAATTTTTCATGATAAATATTTCCTAAATGAATGATTCCTTCTGCATCCAAACAACAAGGTACTACTGTTCCATCTACTAGAATTGCGATATGTGTTTTTAGAGCATGACAATATCCACAACTTTTGTGGCTATTAATAGATGGCCATTCGAATTCATTATCTTTATCTACATATATTTGTGAATTAATCCTAATGTTCTTCTCTTTTTTTATTTTTTCCACTGTTTCTTGTGATAAATTATAATATTCTTTTATTCTTTCCACAATTTTTGTGGACTTTTTATCTAATTCCTGGTTTTTTAATGTCCATAATCGATAAATAATTGTTGTTTTTGGAGAAAGATATTTACAATTATCAAATATATCTTCTAAGTATTTTTCTTTATCATTTTCAGAGTGAAGAGAAAAGTTTATTTTATTTAGGTTGTTACATTTTCCTAATTCCTTTGCATATCTTTCAAATAATGTTCCATTGGTTGTGAGATTTACTTTTAAATGATACTTTTCTGCTTCTTTTATAAACTCTATTACTTGTGGATGAAGAAGTGGTTCTCCTTTTACATGAAGATAAATATAATCTGTATAATCTTTTATTTGTTTTAGAATATGAATAAATTCTTCTTTTGTCATATTCTTTTTTTCCTTCTTTGTCTTACTGCAGAAAGAACAATTCAAGTTACAAATATTTGTGATTTCAATATATATTTTTTTATACTTTTTCATATTAGTTACTCTTCATTTCAAATAAGATATCACGTAATTCCATGGCTCTTTCGAAGTCTAAGTTTCGTGCTGCTTCTCTCATTTCTTGTTCGATACGATCGATTGTTAAAGCAAGTTCTTTCTTCGTCATCTTATGCTCTTTCTTGCTTGCTTTTTCATCAGTATTTGATATTACTTCTCTGATTTCTTTGATGATAGTTTGTGGAGTAATACCATGTTCTTCATTGTACTTTTCTTGAATCTTTCTACGTCTTGCGGTTTCTTCTATTGCTTCTTCCATGGAATCTGTTATTTTATCTCCATACATAATGACATGCCCATTTGCATTTCTGGCACATCTTCCAACTGTTTGAATTAAACTTCTAGTACTACGTAAGAATCCTTCTTTATCTGCATCTAAAATAGCAATTAAACTTACTTCTGGAATATCTAATCCTTCTCTTAGTAAGTTAATACCTACTAATACATCGTACTTACCGGCTCTTACATCATGTATTATTTGCATTCTTTCTAGTGTTTTTACTTCACTATGTAGATAAGCTACTTTGATATCTAATTCTTTTAAGTAGTTTGTTAACTCTTCTGCCATACGGATTGTTAAAGTCGTAATTAAGACTCTTTCATTTTTCTCAATTCGATTGTTTATTTCCCCTACTAAGTCATCAATTTGACCTTCTGTTTTTCGCACTTCGATAACTGGATCTAATAGACCGGTTGGTCTTATAATTTGTTCTACAAATTTATTGTGTGTATGTTCTAGTTCATAATCACCTGGAGTTGCGGAAACATAAATTGCTTGATTAATCTTTGATTCAAATTCATCATACATTAATGGTCTATTGTCTAATGCACTTGGTAGTCTAAATCCATATTCTACTAAATTTAGTTTTCTTGCTCTATCACCATTGTACATTCCTCTTACTTGTGGAAGAGTTACATGAGATTCATCTACTACTAATAGATAATCGTCAGGGAAGAAATCCATCAAGGTCGTTGGTGTCTCTCCTGGTAAACGTCCAGCCATTGGAGCAGAATAGTTTTCGATTCCAGAACAGAATCCTGTTTCTTGTAGCATTTCTAAGTCATAATTTGTTCTTTGTTCAAGGCGTTCTGCTGCAAGAAGTTTATTTTGCGATTTTAATTCTTCTAAACGTTCTTTTAATTCTTTTTTTATTCTTTCAATCGCAGCTTGCAGTTTATCATCGCTTACTACGAAGTGGCTTGCTGGAAAGATGGATACATTTTTAACATTATTGATGATACTTCCTGTTAGTGTATCTATTTCTGAAATTCTATCAATTTCATCTCCAAAGAACTCTATTCGATATCCTTGCGTATTTTGGTTTGCTGGTATAATTTCAAGAGTATCTCCTCTTACACGGAATGTTCCACGTTTAAAGTCCATATCATTTCTTTCATATAACATTTCTACTAGTTTTGTTAATACACTATTTCTTTCGATTTGTTCTCCAACAGAAAGTGTTAACATTTTACTTTTATATTCTTCTACTTCTCCAATACCATAGATACAAGATACACTGGATACTACTATTACATCTCTTCTAGATATTAGTGCAGAAGTTGCAGCATGACGTAATTCATCTATTTCATCATTTATTGAAGCATCTTTTTCTATGTAAGTATCTGTTTTAGCAACATATGCTTCTGGTTGATAATAATCATAATATGATACAAAGTACTCAACTGCATTATTTGGAAATAATTCTTTAAATTCACAATACAATTGACCTGCTAATGTCTTATTATGAGCAAGTACTAAAGTTGGTTTATCTACTTCTTTAATAACATTGGCAATGGTAAATGTTTTTCCCGTACCGGTTGCACCTAAAAGAACTTGTTCTTTTTTTCCTTCTTTAATACCTTCTACTAATTCTTTGATTGCTTCTGGCTGATCTCCTGAAGGAGAATATTTTGATACTAATTCAAATGCCATAATATCACCACTTTTCTTCGTTATTTTATCATTAATAAAAAGAAATAACAATATTGTTATTTCTTTGCACAGTAACTAAATACTTCTTCATTTCTTTTTCGATCATATCTTGTTTTATAAGTAATATTACAGGATTCTCCATCTTTAAAAGTTATATGGTAGGTATATTCATAACAATTCGGTATCATTGTTATTTCACTTTTCCATAAATGGATACTTTCTTGACATTTTCTATCTCCTAATCTTTCATATTCGACATTGTTCCATCTTGTAACATATTTCTTTATTTTATGTTCTACATAGTTATTTCCTGGTTTTATCCAAATAAGTCTACTATAAGAATAACCAAATAATATCGTTGTACATAATAGTATCGCGGCAATTGCTTCCATTTCTACTATGGTTTGTTTATCAATAAATTCTTTTGGCTTATGAAAGAAATCTTTCCAATTACTATGTAATCCTAATATACGAAAAATACTTGAACAGATTAATGAAAATACTAATAATAATGCATACGATATGATTATATTATCCCATCTAGCTGTTCCTAGATGTGGTCTTGCAAGAAAGACGGTATCAATTGCAATTACAATGGATAATATTTTGAAGATTCTGCTTAATGATAGATAAGAACTTTCTCTATCTAGTTTTTTCTTAATACGACTTCCACATTTTTTACAGAAGTTAGCATCTTCTTCGTTATTTGTATGACATTTTTTGCATATAACAAATTTTTCCTCTTGCTCTTTCTTTTTCATACATTCACTACTTTCTTTATTCTTTAGGAAATACTTTCAAAATGCATTCCTGTCCATACTTGTACTTTATCTCCTGGATTATAATATTTGTTTTCTGAGGTACTATACCATTTTTTTGTTTTATAAGTAAATGGTAATTGATAGTAATCTCCTTCTTTGATTAATTTCTTATTCTTTTTCCATTTATTTCCTGTGGAAACAGGCCAATATCTTGTATTATTCTTTTGAATTGGTTCTTTCATCATTGTATCATCTAATACAATGTTCTCTATATAGTTTTTGAATTCGGGAATCGTTGTTTTATTACTATTAAGAAGAATAGCTACTTCTCCTGCACGGAAACCTTTATACATGTAATATGGTAATACATCTTCTAAGTAGTGATACTCTAATTTTTGTGATGGTTTTTCTTTCCATGTAGCATTTTTGTCAAATTCATAAAGATTGGTTATATCTGTATATGCATCCGTTGTAATAAAGTCATCACTAATAATGTTATAGTATCTAGTGGATGCTACGAAATAATACATCTTTTCTTCTTGGATTGGTTCAATTTTTTCTACTGATACTTCTTTTAATGTATTTTCTTTTGTAACTTTTAATACTTTTGTTCCAATATGGAAATTATTTTTATCTCTAACGCTTACAAATTTATTTGTATCGGTTGAGAAGAACGCATGATCATAATAGATATTAATTGTTGATTGATCACTGAAGGTTATTTTCGTATATTGTTGTGTTTTCTTTTCTTTTTCAATCCATAGTGGATATTCTTCTACTACTTTTCCTTCTTCATAACTCCATACAAGTAGTAAATCATCATATTTAATATCTTCAATATTCTTTTCTTCATTATTTGCAAGTCTTACTTTTGTTCCTTCTATTAAACAGAAGTTTTGAGAGGCTGTTCCTGTGATGGATATATTTCCTGTAATTTTTGGAATACTAAAGTCTCCTGTATTTTGATTAAAAGTATACTGAGATGTTGTTAATCTTGTTCCTCCCATAGTAACAGTCATGTTATTGATACTGTAGTATCCATTATTAACCGTTAGTGTTACTGAGTATGCATTTCCATAACTGATATTGGTTGTTCCATTTGGACCACCGTTTGTAATATTAATGGTTGCTGTATATGCCCATTGATAAGCGGTTGCTGTGGATGATTGTTCAGCAGTTAAGCCATAAATATCGTATACTTTTACTTTAAAGAAGTATGTGTCTCCTTCTACTAAGTTGGTTTTTATAAATTCTGTTTCTGTTTCAGAAACTGTATCGGTAGAAATCAATGTTTCTACACCGGATACTACATGATATGTTTCTATTTCATAATGGTCAAGACCATTATCATCGGTTGCAGCAAAAATTACCTTTACAGAACCAACGGTTGTTTGTTGTTCTGTTTGTAAATTGGTAATTACAGGTGGTTCGTTTGGTACTGGAGCAGCAACGGTAAGAGGCTCTGATACATTTGGAAAACTAAGTACACCATCTGTATAAGTATAGTCTGTTCCAAGTTCATATACTGTTCCTGTATCTCCTCCTGTAATTATAATTTCTTCTGGGGCATTACTTCCAAAATCTACGGATAGATTGGATTGTTTATTATCGGTTGATCTCCACTTTACTACATATTCTGGATATCCTGTTCCATCAATTCTTGTATAGGTAATTGGATATATTTGCCTAAATCCAAAATTAATATAAGCATCTAGTTCTGTAGATGTTGGAGTTATATTATCTTCATAAGAATATGTTAAGTTGAAACTTTTCGTTTCTTCCGGATTAATAATATCATTCTCATTTATTCCCGTAATGGTATATTTAATTTGATTATTACTATAGAAATTATCAGATACAGATGGTCCAATATATATATAGGAGTTTGTGTCTCGATTGGTTACATTTACTTGATAGGTAATACTTGCACTTTGATTATCTTCCAATACTACTTTACTACTGATTGTTGAACCTACTCTTTGTTTTGTAGAGGAATTATCTACATCGGCATAATTACTAGAGGAGTAACTTACACCAGATACATATACCCCTTCTTGCTGATAGGCAGTTGCTGTTCCTTCTACTGTTAGGTCGGGTGCAATGATTTGAGCATATCCTATACTCAAGAATAGCGTTGCAACTAAAATAACATTCATAAGAGTCTTATAATTTTTATATTTTAAGATACTATCTTTTTGCATAAGATTTCCTCCTATTTTTCCTATTATCATTTTAGCATACTTTTTTTCTTTCAACAACAAAAGAAAAAGCAAGAAAATTCTTGCTTTTTTTATCCTCTCGGAATGTAATCATATGGGTTAATAATATATTGAGTATACGTCCAATAATTTCCTGGCCAGTTATAATCCCAACCCATATCTACTGACATTTCTAAGTGTAAGTGACATCCCGTTGACCATCCTGTTGTTCCTACATAACCAATTACTTGTCCTGCTGCAACATCTTGGTTTTCTGATACAGCATATCCAGAAAGGTGAGTATATTGAGAGAACACTTTTCTTCCATTATAATTATGAACAATTAGAATCATCTTTGCTCCATAAATATCTTTATTGCTTCCCACATAGTATACTCTACCATTAGCAACTGCCTTTACAGGGTTTCCACATCCTTGTGCAAAGTCTAATCCTTTATGTCCGGAATATCCATTCCAATAGAAACCTGTTGAAGTCCAGTAACTTCCATTTAATGGGAATACAAAACCATAAGCATTGTTTCCTCTGTCACAATCTACACCAATTACATCGTCTGGTTCACAACCAATTCGTTTATAGTATGCGACACGATTTTCATAATTGGACAATTGATTCTTTAAGTCTGGGATTGCTCCCTCCATACTAGAAATGTTACCTTTTACTCTTTGAGCTTGTTGTTGTAATGT
>ERZ842401.2905-NODE-2905-length-22022-cov-5.354486_pt1 | contig 22022 bp, 26 predicted proteins | sample MGYA00521270_ERZ842401 | MGnify/ENA primary metagenome ERZ842401 (study PRJEB31892, sample SAMEA3878208) | bioreactor metagenome | biome: Moose rumen | place: Sweden | collected 2011-10 | study: EMG produced TPA metagenomics assembly of the PRJEB12797 data set...
AATACGCTTGGGACTGGCGTGCTTCTTGACGCTTGCATGAAGTTCAACGTGAAACGCTTTCACCAAGTCAGCACTGATGAAGTTTACGGGGATTTGCCGCTAGACAGGCCGGACTTGTTTTTTACGGAACGTTCTCCGATAAAAGCATCTTCGCCTTATTCGGCGTCAAGCCGCCGGCTTGATTCGCAATCGTAAGGATTTTCGCGAGGTCGTCGGGATTAGAAATATCGGGCTCAAGGAAATAGGCCTCGACGTACTTAAAGTGATAGTCCGCAAGGAGCTTGTGATTGATAATCCACGCGAGGCTCTGCCGCTCCGGCTGGAATACCTGCTTTTCCGTAACCTCCTGCGCCGACTGAGCCGTCGCCCTGTTGAAGTCGGTCGTATAGCCGACGTACAGGTCGGGAAGCTGAAAAGCGGATTGCACCTTGCGGCGGTTGTTGTCGAGGTAGTCCTGAAAAAGCTCGTCCTTTTGCAGAATATCCGCCATCTTGACAACCTCGATGGTGGGCTTGGTCTCGCCCTCCATGTCGGTCCTGCTGTCCAGATTCTCGGCTTCAAGGACGATAAAAGCGTGCTGGCCGTTCTCGCCCTTAATGTCGTTCATATACGTTTGCAGCTTTTCAAAGCTGTCGTCCGTCAACGTGCCGCCGTTTATCATGAGCATAAGCGGTGTGTGCCTGCCTTCGGAGAAGTAGCGGTTATTCAGGCCCTCAGCCTTCTTGCTGCCGTCGACGTTTAAGACCGTGCCGAGCCAGCGGACCTCGCCGTAGGGCTCGGTGCCTATCGCGAATTCAAGCAGCTCATTCGCCTGATATTCAATGGGGATATTCTCCCCATAATCGCCCGTGCGGTAGTCCATAACGCGCGGGTCGCCGATTTCCTTAAAAAATACCGTCTTGCCGTTAAGCTGCTGCCGGTATTTGCAAAACTTTTTCCGCCTCGTCGCCGTTCTGCCATTGATTTCATACTCAATATCGACATAGGGGGCGAGGGCGCTCGTTTTCTGCACCGAGGGAATGTCGTTTATAAACTCAATGCCGACGACTTCACTGGCGAGATTGCGAATAATTTCAAGGTACGCGATACCGTAAGTCTCGCGCGCCTCGATAATATCCTCGAAAACCTCTTTAGTGTCTTGGTCCATATTCAAGAATTCAAGCACCTCGGAGATTTTATCCCACTCAGCTTTCATTTCCGGCGTCTCCTCGACGTCCTCCTTGTAGCGAACGCCGATTCCAAAACCCGCGATATTGTTCTTGTAAGCCCTGATACACTGAGGCAAGATAGAGGAGTGATTAACGAGCCTCTTATAGCCTCTGAGGTCCGTAGGCGGGGAGATAAAGCCCGCGCCGTCAGCCCTCGCGCTGGCGTCGATTTCCGTGCTTACCTCGGCTTTCGCCACCGGACCGGACGCTTTTATGATTGTCGCGCTTATGCCGCTCGGCTTTTTCACAGCTTGCACCTCCCTTGACTAAATTCGTATATCATGCTAAACTGTATTTTGAAGAATTATCCACAAAGAGGAGGAAGCCCTATGTCCTCGCTGTCAACCCGTCAAAAACAGATTATCGACTTCGGAAACAGCGTCGAGTTTAAGGAGCTCGACGCTTATTATTCGCAGCCGTCCATATTCAGCGCACTCGGCGTCTCGCGACACGAGAACACGCATAGTAACTTTCTGGCGTGGCTCCTTACCCCCAAACCGGAGAAGAACGACCACGGCCTCGGCGATTTGCCGCTCCGCAAGTTTTTAGAAACGCTTACGCTCGCGTGCGCGCTTCCTCATTCGCGCGGCAAGTTGTCGCCGCAATTCGCGAGCGCCGTAACGACCGGAGCTTATGAGCTGTCCGGTATCACGGTCGAGCGTGAAAAATCCGTGGGCGCGGGCCGGCTCGATATTTTCATTGAGGGCCGCATCTCGTTCGACGGCTCGGAGCAGCCCTTGACCATCATTATCGAGAACAAGGTCAAGTCGTCCGAACATGACTCTCAAACGAAACGCTATTTAGAGGCCCTACGACCTCCCGTATCGCGTCCGGGGATTTTCCTAAGTATTTTCCTTACCCCTCTCGCAAATCGCGATTATGAGCTCCGTAGCGAGCCCACGTGCGAGGCCAAAGAGTTTATAGAGCTAAACTACCAGTACCTCGCGGATTATGTCATTACCCCTTGCCGCGACTTCGCGCCGGAGGGAAGCGTCAAACGGTATCTTGACGAGTACCTGCTTGCGCTCAGCCTCCCGGAGACGCGGCAAGATAAAGGAGATATTATCATGGCCATCAGTCAAGAGGAGCGGGACCTTCTCGCTCGATTCTGGGACAAGCACAAAGACTTACTTACCGCGGTGATACTCTCTATCGGTGACTACGTGCCCTTAGAAGACGCCGAACAAAAAATAGTCTCCCAAGCCTCCCAAGCCATTCAAAACGCCGTACAGCGCGACACAAGCCGTTTCTCGTGGGAATTTTTCGGGGGGGGGGGGGTAAATCTCCCAAAATCTCGGTTAGTGCTTGAAATTGTCACGCATTACGCCGCAGAAAACGGACCGCTCACCCTCACCCAGCTTAAAGAAGTTTTCCCCGATAAGCTGCAAGGCAATTTTGGCGTCGTCGCTTCGCTTGCAGACGCAATGCCCTCTAACTTCAAAGGCCACAAAAGGTATTACACCGACGAGGCCGTCATTCTTGCGGACGGTCCCGCCGCCGTATGTACCCAATGGCGAGCCGATAACATCACGGGCTTTATCGCCCGCGCTGAAAAGCTCGGTTATATAATAAGCTCGACCTCGTGACTTATTTGGAGCTAAGTTTTTCGGTCGAACCTATTGCCCTTTTATGCGCACGGGCAAACATAACAGGAGCACGCAATCTGCCTCGTCGGGAGACGGTAGACCGCGCTTCTTCATGGCGTCCTTACTTTCGACGCGAATCTTGCTTTGCTCCGTCAGCTCGTACTTGCGGCTCGATAGCTGCGCCGCCAAATTGTCGTCGTCGGGAAGTATCAGCCCGACCGGTTTTGGATTGCCCTGTTCGTCGAACGGGGCAAGCAATTTTTTAACGATACTCAGCATGTAGGAGGTGCTGTCGTGGTAATACTTGTTCTTGATTCTCAGGCCAAACTTGACCGGGAATATCTCAAGCCACGCGAACCTCTCGGGGTTGTTCCGCTTGATTTGCCTGAGACGGTCGACTACGCCGCCGCCGACGCCCCCGTCGTCTACCTTGACGGGTATCTTGCCTTTCCACTTGTATTTTGTAATTAAGGACTCGCCAAGCTCGATAATGCGGTCGGCCGTTTTCATCGTGTCCTGTCCCCGCGTCTTATATTTGAGGGTAGCGAGCTCGTCGACCTTATATCCGATAACGGTCTGGTCGTCGCCGAAACGGGCGACGTCGCAGCCGATATGGATTGACTCAGGCGCGGGGTGCGGCTTGTAGTCCCGCCTAAGCCGTATTGAATCTTCGATAAGGTAAAGCGGAACAAATACGTCGTCTTCCTGCAAGGGGAATTCGCCAAGCACGCGAACGCGGACAAAATTGCTGTCCGCCCCGTACTTCCGTTTCAGGGAGGCGATATTCTCCTTATTTGTCCGAGGACTGTCCTCGGCGTTTACCCGATGGACTCTATACGCGCTGCGGTCCTTCGTGTGACTGTCAAAGAACGCTCCGTTCGTTTTCGTCGGGTTACCGCACATAAAGAGCTTGTTGTTATCGCCGGATAGGGTACCGAGAATCGCTTCCATAATTGGGTCCGCGACGCCGGAGGCCTCATCGACGATAAAGAGCATATTGTCCTCGTGGAAGCCCTGCATATTCTCAGGCTTTGTAGCCGTCCGGGCCACCGCGAACCAGCGCTTTTCATATCCCTTCAGGTAGATGTAGGTCTTTGTCCATGTCAGTATCTCGGAGAGAATCGGACTTTTGCCCTGCCACTTCGCTATCTCGGACCAAAGCACGTCGTGAAGCTGCTGCTTTGTCGGCGCGGTCGCGACGACTCTCGCAAACGGGAAGCAGGACAGGAACCACAAGGCCGCAATAGCCTCGACGCCGGTCTTGCCGACGCCTTGACCCGACCGCACCGTCACACGGTCGTACTGCGAAAGGTCCTTCAACACGTCCCGCTGCCAATCGTCCGGGGAAAACTTCAAGACTTCCTCGGCGAACAGGACGGCGTCTTTTTTGTAAATAGGGATTCGCTGCCTGAAAAACTCAGCTCGGTTAACTGCCGCCATCTTTCTCAAGCACCCCGTTTATCCAGTCGTTTACAAGCTCCTCGGCGCCGACCTTAACGCTGCTGTTCGTGCCGTAGCCGTAACGGCTCATCCACAAGCCGGAGAGCTGCGACGGGATTTGCCCGGTCTCGAATTTGCCTCGTGCGTCGAGCTCGCATTCTTCCCTTATACGCGAAACTAAGTCAAGAAACTTCTCATCCGCTCCATACGTGGAATAGAAGGCGTTACGCGATATTTTAAGGAAAACGCAAAATCCCTCAATCGTGTAAGTGATTTTCTTTCTGAGCTCTTTGCTCACAAACTCGGCGCGGGCGGCGCTAAACTCATGGGTCAATACAGACTGATTATCGCAATAAGCCTTGTATTCTTCCCACCGCTTTTCCATCTCAGCCGGCGTTTTGATTCTTCGAGGTCTTCCTACTGTGCCCATGAGCTTTCCTCCTTTCGCAGAAACAAAAACGACGCCGATTTTTTAGCCGGCGCCGTCTCATTTCCAAATATTTCATTTTGTATTTTATCGCAAAAGAAGCCGACTTAATACGGTCACTGTGCCGAATGCAAGGCTCTTTCCGCGTTCTGCCTCATTTCCTGCAAAGCCGAGCCGTGAAGTCGGCATACCCAGTCTTCCCCGTAATAGAGGCGGGAACCTATCGACCGCCAGCTATACCCGTTAAGGTATCTGAGCTCTAAAACCGCCTTATACCTATCATCCTTGACGAAAAAGGCGATAGCTTCCCGAATATCCTTCTCAATGTTCACGAGCCCCGAGATTTCTTCGAGAATCTCATTCTCTAAGTCAATGATATTGCAAGCCGCGTTCTCTATAAGGCTCTGCTTATATCCTCCCGGCGCGCTGCCGCCGTCCGGCTTTAGCGTTACCGTTATCGATTCCGCGAGTCTATTCCACGAGTCGATTCGTTCCCGTTTCGCCGCGATAAGCTCTTTTGTCTTTTTTCCTTGAAGCAAGAACGCTTTCGGGTCCTCGTATATCGCTCTAATCTGTTCCTGCGTCATGCCGCTACCTCCTGAATTATCGCCCGTAAGGCTTGAATTAAAAAGTCCTGCGCGTTCGCCTTTTCGGCGAGTACGTTGTTTAAGACTTGCGTGTCGAGTCCTCCTTTTACCCCGATATGGTGAATCAGGACGACCTCTTTCTGTCCGGGACGATGGAGCCGCTTATTCGCTTGCTGGTACCATTCGAGGTTGTGCGTCCAGTTATACCAAATCGCGATATGCCCGCCCTCCTGTAAATTAAGCCCGTGCCCCGCGCTCGCGGGGTGGGCGAGTAAAATAGGAATCTTGCCGGCGTTCCACCTCTTAACGGCCGTGTCCTCTTTAATCTCCACCGCGTCAGAAAAACGCCGCAAAATGCTGTCTCTCTCGTGCTGGTAGGCGTAAAAGACTAAAACCGGTTGCCCGTTCGCTTCCTCGATAAGCTGCTCCAGTTTGTCGAGCTTCGCGGTATGGAATTCTTTGACGCCCCGGTTTTCGTCGTAGACGCAGCCGCCGCAAAACTGTAAGAGCTTATTCGTCAGAATTCCAGCCGAGCCCGCGTCAATATCCCCGTCGGCAAACGGCAAAAGCATATCCCTTTGAAGCTGCTTATACTGTTCTTTCGCCTCGTCGGGTAATTCGACCTCATGAGTGATATATAGCCGTTCGGGTAAGTCTAAGTAGTCGGCGCTGTCCATACTGATACAACACGATTTCAGCCGGTTATAAATCTCCTCTGGCGCACCGTCTTTCGGTTTCCATGAGAAAATCGTCGTCGCGTTCCGTTTATCCGGGACAAAATACTTCTCACGGTACCCGGTTATCGTTTTCCCCAAGGCCTCGCCTTGGTCGATAAGATAAATCTGCGACCACAAGTCAAGTAAGCCGTTCGGCGACGGCGTGCCGGTTAGCCCGACCACTCGCTTAATCATAGGTCGAACCCGTTTTAGAGCCCTGAACCTCTGGGACTTGCTCGACTTAAAGGACGATAGCTCGTCAATAACGACCATCTCAAACGGCCATTTTTTCTTGTAGTAGTTTACGAGCCATACCACGTTTTCGCGATTGATGATATAAATATCGGCATCCTCGCTCAACGCCGCGATTCTCTCCTTCTCGCTTCCGATAACGAGGGAATACTTCAGCCCTTCAAGGTGGGACCACTTCTCAATCTCGGCGGGCCACGTCTCGACCGCCGGCTTTAGCGGCGCGATTACCAAAACGCGGCAAAGCTCAAATCTGTCCCGAATCAATTCCTCGACCGCCGTCAAGGTCGTTACCGTTTTCCCCATACCTAACCCATGTCTAAGAACAATCCGGCTCCCGCATTATCGAGTATAAAATCTATCCCGTACTGCTGATAGCTGAAAGGCTTAAACATCATAGGGCCTCACCTCCTTCCGTGACCGAGCCGCATGTGTTCGGCCTGCGACGAAAACACCTCTAAATTCTCCGGCGCGTTATTTCTCCGATTGCCGTCTTTATGATGAACAACCTCGCCGGGCTTTAATGACCTTCCGAGAATCTGTTCTGCAACCTGCCTATGCGTGTGTCGACCGTGCGTTTTCTCATAAGTCTGCCCGTTATTGCCCGCAGCTAAATGCGTCTCTCGTATTTTCTCTTTTGTGCTATCGCGCATTCGGGACGGATTCAATTCCCGGTTAAGCGCGGCCATCTTTTTCGACAAATAATCCTTTGAATGCTCGCGGCAACAAAAGTTATGAGACCTAACTTCACAAGGATATTTATAAAACTCTTTGCCGCAATATTCGCACTTAACCAAAATCTTCATAACCGACCTCCCGCATGATTTCTTTGAATTCCTCTTTTTCGCCAACGCGCCGAACGTCGCAGCCGAGATTTACAAGAAGCCTGTAAACCTTCTTTTGTCGCTCGCTCCTTCCGTCTTTGAGTCCCGGTCGTTTCAGCTCTATAAAAATAATCCGCCCGCCCGGAAACACGCAAATGCGGTCGGGCGCGCCCGTCATGCCGGGGCACACCCACTTGAACGCCCGCCCTCCGACCGAACGGATTTTATTCACAACATAATTCTCAAACGCCGATTCATACATTTTGCACGAATCCTCCTCTCTCAAACGGGGCCGATTTTCGACCCGAAAAACTCGGTTGTAGGCCCAAAGCCTTGGTATTGCTGGCTTTCTAAGCCCTCCGACCCATACTTGCAACCGAGTGCAACCGATTACAACCGAGGTCGGTTGCGGCCTCAAAGCCTTGGTATTACTGGCTTTTTGAGACTTTGCAACCGTTGCAACCGAGAAATTGTATATAACTATATAAATTTGAGAATTTTGAGAGGTATAGAGAATACATAACCTCTCAAATTTCTCTATTCTCTCATTTTTTAAAAAGTTTATATAAAAATCGGTTGTACTCGGTTGTAAACCCCGAAAGCATTGGTACGACTGGCTTTTTTCAACAACCGACGTCGGTTGCACTCGGTTGCACTCGGTTGCAAACTCTTTTCCGCCCCTCGTCATGGCTCGTCCGTTTCTTTGGCGTTTCCCGGTAGATTTGAACGGGGAACGCCGTTTCTGACAAAAGCTCTTTGTCTTCCATACGGCTTGCCGCAATAGGTCGACCCGTAAAATTTCCAGCCCTTTACTTGCCGCAAAATACCGGTTATTTCTCTTGCCTGCGCTTGCGTATAGGCCTTTATATCGCCCTTGAACAGCTCCGCCCATATCTCTAAAGCACATACCCGGTCCCGTCGTTCCGTACCTTTTTCCTCTCCTCCGAATCCGCCGTTATAGAACATAAGCCGTCCGTCAAGGTCCCGCTCGTCCCAGTTTTTCGGCAATAAAGTCTCAAGGAAATTCTCCACGACGCCTTGCTTGCCGTTCTGCTCCGTGTGCGCCGACTGAACCTCGCGGGCCAGCGCTTCGGCGCTGTCGCTCAGATACCATTGTTCGCCGGCGTTATAGCGCGTAACTATTTCGGCCCAAATCTGGTCCACGATTTCTTCCGTTAGCCCGTCCGCGCGTTTGCGTCCTTCCTCCGTAACGACAACCGGCCAAAAACGGCGGCCGCCCGTCGGGTCTCTTAAAAATTCCTCGTCGTTCGTGCTTCCGAAAAAGGCGCATTGCCTCGGGTGCTCCTGAGTACGACGGGCATACGCCGAACGGAAATTGTCCGATTGCTTCGACACGAATTGCTTTATCTGTTCAAGCTCCGCTTTACGGGTCGCCGCCATCTCGCCCATTTCAATAATCCAGTACCCTTGAAGCTGCTCGTAAGCGTCCTTGCCCGATAGGGTATAAAGGGAATCGGAGAACCAGCTTTTACCCAACTTCGCGAGGGTCGTGGACTTCCTGCACCCTTGAGGGCCAACGAGCACGAGAATGTGGTCGTGCTTGCAGCCGGGCGACATGATTCTCGCCACCGCGCCGAGCAGGGCCTTACGCGTAACCTCACGGACGTAGGCGGAATCCTCCGCGTCTAAGTAGTCGATAAAAACGGTATCGGCCCTTTTCGTGCCGTCCCAGACGAGGCCGCTCAGGTATTCCCTCACGGGGTGGCGCTTCAGCTTGAGCATAGCAAGGTCTACGGCGTCGCGGATTTTCGAGAGGTTGTCTATGTCATATTTCTTCTCTATCAAGCGCCTTACGCCGGCGTCGTCCGAGTCGGTCCACACGTCGCTCGTTCTGTCTGAGAGCTTTATCCACGGCATATCCCCGCAGACGACCGGCCGCTCGCGGAATTCGTCAAAATAGAATTTGCCGCAAATCTCGGGGTCGTGTGTGATGATGATAAAGGCGTTATCGATGGTAGGCTCGACCTTACCCTTCGCCGTCATGGAGAGCTGAGCCAGCCACTCGGTATCGTCGCCCTCGTCGAACGCTTCCGAGAGCTCCTTGAGCTTGTGTTCCGCAAGGTTTTTCCTCACGGCCTCGTCGTCGATAGCGAGCTCGCACATAGCCGTATAGCTCGGAAGTCTGTTCACCGGCGCGCCCGGAGAGGCCGCGTCGTCTTGGTCACCGAAAAGGTGGAGCCTCACAAGGTCAAAGGCGCTGCACAGCTTACCGCAAACGGGGTCCGTCGCATGGTGGGAATACGCAAATTTCCCGTCGTCGTATACCACGAGTCCTGCGCTTGAATCCGCCGGAATGTAGTCGTACCTGTTCTCGGTCGCACTCGGCTCGTAAACTTCGGGCAAAAATTGCTCGATAGCGTCCTCAATCGAATAGACCCTATTAAATGCGCCGACGACGCCCGGCTTTTCGTGGGGGTCTCCCTGCTTCTTAGCCAGACGCCGCATGATTTCCGTTTTACGACTTGATACAGGCCACTCGTTCACGTCGTGCCAATTCTTATAACGTGCGAGCTGTTCGTCTACGTCGAGCCATGGATTATCTGAGAGCTCAAAACGGTATTCACCGTCGATTGAGGTAGACGGCCAATACATAAGACGGTGCGCCTCGTATGTAGTATCGTCGCACATGTCGATTCCGATGTCGCCCGCTACGCGGCGTGAGAGTGCCGCGTATTCGTCTGGCGTTACCTTCCTCGACAGAGGAATCACCAGCCGGAGCCGGGGCGCCTTGGGAGAGTGCGAGTGCGTGCTGTACAGAATCGCCGCGCAGCCGATAACGAGCTCGACCGTAGGCCAAGGGTCTTCCCCCTGAGGTACCGAGTCAATGTCAAGCGTCAAGAGCCCGCGGTGAATGATAGACTCGGCCTTGCGCCTCCCGTTCCTGAGCGTGCCGCCCACAAAGCCGCCGACGTCCTTGATTTCGTCCTTTTGCGCCCGGCGCATGGTCTGGTATTCGTCTTGCGTTTCGGCCGTCCGCTGAGTGATGGAGAGCCTATGCGCGAGCTGTCCCCACGTAATATCTTGATTCTTCCAGCTCATGCTTTTCCTTGAGCCAGCCGTCGCGATAGTGAGAGGGCCGTCGTATTTTAAATTCGTTGCCGGTAGACTCATCGCTCGCCCTCCCTTGTTACAACCTTAATTATCCCGGCGTTTTTAATCATGCGGTCACAGTAATTACATGGCGCCGGGTCCACGGAATCGTCGAGGCAAGCGAGATAGAGGGTTGCCCCTCGCATGTCGCGCCTTGCCGCACTGATAATGGCGTTCTGCTCCGCGTGCACGGCGACGCAGCTTCCGTACTGGTCTCCGTGTCTCGCAGCCGTTTCGTCGATAGGCGTCGAATGACTTTTGCAATAGCACTCGCCCACGTCGCAGCAATTCACCTCGCCGCGAGGGGAACCGTTGTAACCGGTCGCGATAATCTCGTCGCCCGAGACAATCACGGCGCCGTATTGCCTGCGCAAGCAAGTAGACCTTGCCGCGACCGCTTTCGCTATATTCAGGTAATAGCTGTCTTTATCGATTCGCATTAGCTTTCACCGTCCTTAAACAAAATTCCGCATTCCTCCCGCAAGGTCTCCTCCAAGTCGCCGATTTTCACGTAGTCCTTTTGAACGGAATCGAACATATCTTGAATTTGGCCCATGACTCGGTTAAGCCTCATAGGCCCGAATCCGAGCTTGTCGTGTAATACCATAGCGACAGCGACCGAGTAGCATTTGACGGCAAAATGAATGCCGTCTAAATGCTCTTGCCGGAGGTCTCGGTCAGTAATACCGCGTTTCTTCGCAGCGCGGCGCTGCTGGCGATTCATCGGCCGCTGCTGCCAAAGGCGCCCGTTCCCCTTTCGGCAGACTTCTCGTAAGTAAACTCGGGAATCATAACCGGCATAATCACAAGCTGGCCGATTTTATCGCCCTTCTTAATGTCGTAGCTGTTATTTCCTACATTCGAGACGATAGCATGGACCTCTCCGCGGTAGCCCGAATCAATCGGCGGAAGCTCGCATACGATACCGTGCGCGCTCAAGCTGCTGCGGGGGAAGATAAATCCCGCATACCCGTCAGGAAGCTCCAAGCCGAATCCGAGGGGGAATTTATAAACCTGCCCCGAGTAAATAGTCTGGTCGCGAGGGGCGAACACGTCCGCCCCCGCGTCGTTGTCGTGCGCTCTTACAGGCGCAGGACCGTTAAAATCAATGAGTTTTACTTTCATTCCGATAGCTCCTTTGCTTTTTCGCTCTATTTCCCGAGCAGTGGCTTTTATTACTTTGAAAAAGAGGAATCCCGCTAACAAAAGTAAAGCCGTAAATGCAGCAACGTAAATCAAAATCGCTAACAAGATAGTGCCTTCTTCTGTTTTCATAGCGGGTATTTCCTTTCTGAGTTATGTTGTTGCCAACAACGGAAAATCGGCCTTAAGTATGTCAGCCGGGGCCATGCCCTTAGCGAGCGGCTCGCCGCAAGCCATCTTTCCTTCAAGGCAAGCGCCCTGCATACAAAAAGCGCCCGTCGTTTCGGGACCGAAAAACTCGGGTGAGAGCTTATAAAGCTCCTCCCAAATCTTCAGCATAACGTAGCGGGTCTCCGGCGTATTGCGCCGGCAAATGCGTTGGTGAATCATGTGTTTCCACTCGTAGGGCACCGCGCTCATAATGAGGATATTCCTGAGGCCTTGCGGCGCGGCGTAGCCGGCCGTATCGTTATCCGCTCCGTACTCGACGAGCTTTTGATACGTGTCCATAGAGGCGGCGCATGAATTGAGATACGCGACCTGCAAGGGGCTGGTCAAAAGCTCGTAGGGAACGACAAAATCGGCTTCGCCGGAATAATCGCTGTACTGCAGCGACGCCGACATAAACTTGACCTCGTCCTGATGGCGGGTTATCTGCGCAAGGAAACGCCGCGACGCGCCCACGACCACGACGTTTATCCGCTCGAGCTTCTGAATGGTCGGGTGGGGGAGGCTTGCCATAGCCTTGACCGTCTCGGGCTTATACGACTGATTGTAAAGAGCCATGAAGTCGTCAAGGTCCTTAATCTTATGACCGCGCTGGGTAAGTCTCGCGGCGCACACCATCATTTTCTCGGCGCCCATCGTGGATTCCGGATTTAAGACCGCGACCTCAATCTTTTTCATCGGTAAGCTCCTCCTCCGCAAGCGCCCGCAGCAAAAGCAGGTAGTTTATACTGTCGGTGATTTTCTCAAGCCAGCGGCTCATGTCGCTCTGGCCGTTCTTGCACATGCCGTTGAGAGAGGCGAAGTGCTTCGACGCCATGCCCCAAAGGGCCTGCTTCGGCGTCGTGTCCTGCTCGGCCGCCGCGTCTTTGAAGTGGTCGAGCCGGTCGTCGCTGAGCGAATATTCCTTGCCCTTTTCGGCGAGGACCGTCAAGCAGCGCTGAACCTGCTCGTCCACGATAGCGTTGAATCTTTCAATTTTCATAACGCGTCAATCCTTTCTGTAATATCTGCATTGATAGCCGTCTCCCTTTAGCGGGAGGCCTTCCGCCCACGGAATCGGCGTCGCCATGATTTCGAGAACATCCTTCAATGCTTGGTCCGCCTTTTCTTCGGGGACCTCGCATATAAGCTCGTCGTGCACATGGAAAACGACCGGGTAGCCGAGAGCCTCGACCTTCACAATCGTTTCCGCTAAGCAATCGCGGGCGACCGCCTGCACGATATTCTCCACGAGCTTCGGGCCGTAAGACTCGATTCTTCCCCAATGCCCAGAGCTTTGAAGCGTGCCCTCGTATGTGATATTGTCGTTGACAACCATAGGCTTCACATAGGAAAGCTCGCGGCCGTTCGGGAGCCTCAGCCGCAGGAGCGAGCCGCTTTTACGGAACGCTATACCGTGCGGCAAGTAGCTCGGGGTCTGCATGTTTATCGTCTTTCTCGCCGCCGCGTCGGTGTCCCACCAAAACTTCGTAATAGCGGGATTCGCCGACCGCCAGCTATAAACGAGGGGCTTTAGCTCCTCCTCTTTCAAGCCCATAGCGAGAGCGCCCATCGACACGAGCGCGCCGACGCTTCCGCCATACCCTAAAGCAAGCTCCGCGATTTTTCCCTTCTGCCTCATGGGGTCGCCCTTCTTGACGGACCCCGCGGGCAAGTGGAACATCTGTTCAGCGCTTGCCTCATAGATTTTGCCGTGGGTGTTGAAAACGTCCAGCCGCCATTGTTCGCCTGCAAGCCACGCAATAACGCGGGCCTCAATCGCCGAAAAGTCGGCCACGATAAAGCGGTGACCTTCCTTCGGAATAAACGCCGTGCGGATAAGCTGCGAGAGCGTCCCGGAAATGTCGTCGTAAAGCATTTCAAGGGTCTCTAAGTCGCCCGCTCTTACGAGCTGACGCGCCATGTCAAGGTCCTTCTCCGGCATTTTGTTCTGAGGAAGATTCTGCATTTGCACGAGGCGCCCGGCCCATCGGCCGGTACGCGCCGCGCCGTAAAACATCGTCAGCCCCCGGATTCTTCCGTCCTCGCAGACGGTGCGAATCATAGCGTTGTATTTCTCGGTCGAGGTCTTGGCGAGCCCCGCCCGAATGTCGAGCATTTGACTGACCTCCTCGTTGTCCGCGGACGCACGAACGCCGGAGATTTCTTTCTTGTTAAGGCTCGCCACCTCAATGCCCGCGGTCTCCTCAATCCAGCCCTTGAGCTGGCTCGTGCTTTTAGGATTGTCGAGCCCCGTGAGCTCCTTCGCCTGTTCGAGAAGTCGGGCCTTGATTATGCCGTCAATCTCGATTGCCCGTTTCGCAAATGTCACGTCTACGCGAACGCCGCGGTCATTGATATGCTGGTCCGCTTCCCATAGGGGCTGTTCTGTCTCAATGACGCGGAAGCGGGAGAGGCGTTTGCGGATTTCTCTTTCAGTCTCGACGTCTTGCCGGTTATACTCGATATAGAGCTGCCACTTCTCGGGGTCGTGCTCCGGCAGATTCCTCGTCCTTTGGCCGTTCGATTTCGTCGGCTTGCAGGGAATGGAGAAGTACCGAATCAAAGCCTTGCCCGTCTTGAGCTTCTGCTTTTCCTCAGGAAGTCCGATAACCTCGCCGACCGCCTCTAAGCTGGCGGGAAGGCCCAGCTCGCGGGAGAGAACGGCCGTACATTGCCATTGTTCGGGCGGCGTTACGGAGCCCATATACGCGCTCAGACAAGCCCTTTCAAAGTTAGCGTTATATGCCGTCTTCAAAATTTCGGGGTCATACAGGGCGTTCTGGAGCTCCTCAGGCAAGCCCGCGCCGGTGGTAAGGTCTATCACCTGCGCGGGCTCGTCGTCCCAAGCGTACCCAAAGAGCAGGATTTCAAAGTCGGGGCTTTCCGCGTAAGCGTACACGCCGCACTTTTGGAGCGATACCGAGGAATAAGTCTCTATATCAATACTGAGCGTCCGCATGACTTAACCGAGGAGGTCGTCGTCAGCGTCCTCGTCTTCCCAGCCGTCGTCCCAATCGGAATCGGTCACGACGCCGCCTCCGAGGGGCTCACCGTCGTAGAGCTTCATAATGCCGTTGAGGCCGGCGGAGATACCCTTGTTGCCCTGCGTGTCGTACACGTAGAAGTTGATAATTGCGCGGCCGTAGCAGCCGGAATAGAGCTCCTGCGGGTCGGTGATAGGGGTCTTGTCACCGTACACGATAACGGGAGGATTCTTGGAGCTGACGGTCATAACGTAGTGGCCGTGGCACTCCTCGCCAAACTCGCCGCCGTTCGGGCGCTCGCCGTCGCCGTCATGGAGAGTGTTCTTCAGGTTGCTCGGCAGCTTCTTGCCGGAATTGCGCTGAATGTACACGGTTTTGGCGGCCTCGATAGCAGCCTTGATTTTGGCGAGCGTTGCCTTGTCACTCTTAGGAATGAGCAGCGTGACGCTGTACTTCGCGGGGCCGTTATCGACGGCGCGGGGGGTGAACAGGTTGCAATAGCTGAAACGCACCTTGCCGGTAGTGATTTGAGTAGGGTTAGCCATGATAAAATCTCCTTTTCTTAATTAGAATTTGTTTAATTTGTTTATAGGTTGCTTAATCAAGCAGGCCTCTCAGCAGGGAGAGGAGGTCATGTCCCGAATCGTCAGGATTTTCGGTTGCCCCCCCCTCGAGGAAACGGCATGCTCGAACAGCTTTCTCAGCCCCGCGGGATTCAGGTCGCCGGATGAGAGCTTGTCGCCCATCTCCATGTCCTCGCGAGTGGGGACCCGCGTGATTTTGTTCTGCGCGTCCTCGTCGACCATGCAGACGCCGATAAACTTCAGCGCCATTTCCGCGTGGTCAACCTTGTCGTAGGCGCCGAGGAAAATATCCACGTCGGCCGCAGCCATGAGTTTCGCGCCGTTCTCGGTCTCCTCAATGAAAAACTGACTTACGTAGTCCCCATTGATGAGCCGGCGTCCGTTCTGTGACAAGATTTGCATTGATTAGCCCTCCTTGATAGTTTTGATGAATACTTCGGCCGTCTGCCGGCCAAACTCTAAAGCCTCGTCGTGACTGTCAAAGTAGACGTCGACTTTATTTCCCTTGATTGCGCCGCCGCGGTCTTCCGCAACGTACTCGTGCCCATTGATAACCACGATTGAACCGAACGGGATAACGTCCGTGTCGACACTTACCGTTCGCCCTGCGACGGGAATCGTACCACTTGCCGTCTTTTGCACGTAGTCCGTGCCGATTCTGGAAGGGTGCTCCGCGCTCCATTCTCCACAGCACTTGACGCAAGGACAATACGCCGTCAGCGTAAACTCGCCAAGACTTATGTACTCAATGACGGGCTCGGGGTCAGGCTCAAGCTCGGGCACGGTAACCGCGAGATTGACGGGCTCAGCCGATAAGGCCACAGACGTTTCCGTCGCCTCCGCAAGCGATTCTTCGGGCGCCTTCTTATTCAGAGTCCCCGCGATAGCGATAATTAAGGCAAGTGAAACGGCCGTAACCGTCACCGCCGCGAATACCGCTTGCGGATTTCTCTTTTTCCTTCTTGTTGCGTGTCTTTCCATGGGCTTATTCCTCAATGTCGTCGAACGCGTCAAGGACAAGTTTCTCGGGCTTAAACTCAGGACGCTTGTCGGTAACGGGCGCGAGCTTCGGTTTTCCCTGAGGCTTAACGATAAGGCCTTTAAGGACTTTCGCGATTTCCTTCTTACCGAACGCTTTTTCCATAGCGGTGATACCGATAAGGGAACGCTCGTAAAGCAGGGTCTCGTCATAGCCGGCCTTCTTCATAGCTTCGGCGACCTTAGCCTCGTCCGTATAGGCGCGATTGCTGCGGCCCTCTACCAGCTTCCAGCCTTCGACCGTCTCGCCCTCAAAGAGCTTGCTCATAACGAGCTTTTCAAGGTCCGACAGCCAAGCCTTAATGTCGTCCGCTTTTTCAAGGACCGCTCCGGCTTCGCCCGCGGTTATAAGCAGCGCGTCGGGGGCTTCGTCAAAGAGCTTAAGGTTTTGCTCATACCGTGCACGGCACTGTTCTTTCGCGCGGCAGAATCGACAAGTCTTTTCGCTCGGGTTAAATTCGCCCTTGCCGGCAAACGCCAACGCCGCGCGGGGCTTAACATAAGTCTCGGCCCATTCCAAAAGCTCCTCGACGTTTATCTCGTCCGTGCTGGGCTCGCGATTGATTCGGGGTTGGATAATCGACATGCGAACGCGCTTAATGTCGTAAAGCTCGCCGTAGAGCTTGATAGCTCCGAGAGCGTACAGACGCATTTGAGGATTCCCCTCAGCCTCGACGCGAACGCCCTTGCCGTACTTAAAATCAATAATCTCCAGCAGGTCGTCGGCCACGATGATACAGTCGCCGGTGCCGAATCCTTCGGGAGCCCAATCGGAGAAGTCGAGGTTTTTGACCTCAAGCTCCACGATGGCATCGCGGCAGTTAACTCTCGTCGCCTTGACCGTCTCGCTGATAAAACGGCCGTAGTCGACGGCGCACTCCTGCATTTCGGCATTGTAATATTGGCCTTTAGCGAGCTCCGCAACCTTGTTCTCATAGTCCGCTTCGCTCATCTCGCCCAGCCAATACCGCGCCGTGACCTCGCACAGCTCGTGGGCCGCCGTTCCCTCGTCCGCGTAGCTGCTGGACTTCTTCGGGAATTGAAGCTCTAAGTGTGCGCTCGGGGGACACGCCAGCCAGCGAGACGAGCCGCTCGCGGAGAGCAAAGCGTGCTTACTCATTGACGGCCTCCAAATCTGCCATCAGGTCGGCATAATGCTCCTCGGCAATATCCGAGAGCTTAGCGGCGCCGTACTTAGCGAAAATCTCCTTGAGCTGCGCCTGCTTACCGGCTTTGGAAAGCCGCAGCGCAACGGCGCGAACGTCGGTCAAGCTCGGGGCCTTGCCGTCGTCCTTGGTCCCATCGGTCTCAGCCGCTTCGGCAGGCTCCTCCTTCGGGGTCTCTTTCTTCTCCCTGCCCGGGGACTTCTTCGGGGCCTTCTTGTTCTTCTCGGCGTCCCCGTCGTCGGTGGCGGGCTTTTCATTCTTCGGCGTGTCGACGCCGGAATTCGCGTTTGACGTAGAGGCCAGAAGTTTCAAAACCTCTAAAGTCTCAGGCGTCAGGTCAAGCGTTAACGTGATTTGTGCCATAAGTGTGTTCCTCCTTATTCTGTTTTTGTTTCCAAGCCTCAAAGGCTTTTAGATGTTCTGGGTTTTGATAAAACGCCTTCGCGCTGTCAAGCAGCCGCTCCAGCATTACGCGCTCTTTGGCGCGCCCGTCGGCGTCGAGCTCGCCGCTCCTTCGCTCTGTCATTTTTGTCTTTTAGGACATTTTGCCGGCAAAAAAAATTTTACTGGCCGTTTCAGAGTCAAGGGATAGCAGCTCGACGCAAGCCTCAATCTCCGGCGCCGTAAAAGCTACTTTGCCGTTGATTTTCCTATAAGCGGTCGTCGTGCTCCAGCCCAGCGCGTCCGCAAGGGCTTTGCCGTTAATGCCGCGAAGGGTCATTTGCGACTTGAGCAAGTTTCGGTTAATCATTGCGCCGTCCATAGCGTACCTCCTTCTATCAGTCTCGTAAGGAAACGGGCCCGTTTACCTCTTGTCCCAAAGGACAATTCGTATTATAATCTGTCCTTTAGGATTTGTAAATAGCTTTTGCGATAAAAAAGGAAATTTTTTAATCTTCCTATTTCATTAAAGACAAATCTATGCTATAATACGATAGAAATTAGTCAGGCCCCGCTTTCGCGCATGCGCGGGACCTTATTATAAGGAGGCGAGTCGTATGGTCGAAAGTATGGGCCAGAAGATAAAGGAGCGCAGGATTGAGCTCGGCTTGACCCTTGAGGAGCTCGGCAATATGGTAGGGGCGGGCGCAAGCACCGTCCGCAAATGGGAAACGGGATATATCAAAAACATGCGCAGCGATAAGATAAGACGGGTCGCGGACGCGCTTCAAGTGACGCCCGCCTACCTTATGGGCTGGGATGAAAGTCAAAACGTTCACGTCGAGCAGGTCCACACCAACAATGGGCTTATCGGGCAGGCGAACGCGCCCGTCAATATTAAAAACGGCGATTCCTTGCCGGAGCAAATGAGCAAAGAGGAGACGGAGCTCCTCCGTATTTATGCCGCGCTTAGCGTCAAGGGAAGAATGAAACTCTTGACGACCGCAATGGAATTGGAAGCAGAGGAGACGGATAAGTGAAGCGCGCTGTTATATACGCTCGGTATTCCTCGAGCAGCCAAACCGAGCAATCCATCGAGGGACAAATCCGCGTATGCTCCGAGTACGCGAAGGCCAAAGGCCTAACCATCGTTGGCGAGTACATAGACAGGGCAATTTCCGGTCGGACCGATAACCGCCCTGATTTTCAGCGTCTTATTGCCGACTGTAATAAACATCTCTTTGAGGCGGTTATTGTGTACCGCACGGACCGCTTCGCCCGAAACAAGTACGACAGCGCCATATATAAAAGGCACCTCCGCAAATGCAACATAGAGCTCCACTACGCCGCCGAGCATATCCCAGAAGGCCCGGAGGGCATTATTCTCGAAAGCCTCATGGAAGGCCTTGCAGAATACTACTCGGCCGAGCTGAGCCAGAAGATACGCCGCGGAATCCGCGAGAGCGCCTTGAAGGGCAAGGCAACCGGAGGGAATATCGCCCTCGGGTATAAAATTGGGCCGGACAAGTCCTTTGTTATCGATGAAAAAGAGGCCGAGGCCGTGAGAATGATTTTCGATATGTTCGTCAGGCAGAAGACAAACGCGGAGATTTGCGAATACCTGAACGGCCTCGGACTGAAAACGAGCCGCGGGAATCCCTTTACAAAAAGCTCCGTACCGCGTATAATTCAAAATGAAAAGTACATCGGGGTCTATAAGTGCGGGGATATTCGGCTTGAGGACGCCGTACCTCCGATAATTTCAAAAGAGGTTTTCTTGATGGCGCAAAAAGAAAACGCCCGCAGGCGCACCAGCAAACAAGCGGCGCTTCCGCGAGCGGATTATCTATTGTCCGGTAAACTGTTTTGCGGTCACTGTAAACGGAAAATGACCGGGGTAAGCGGCACGGGCAAAAGCGGCGGGAAGTTTTACTACTACTATTGCCCGTCTGCAAGATATAAAAAGGGGTGCGACAAAAAGCAAGTCCCCAAAGACTGGATTGAGGACTTGGTCGTTTCTGAAACGCTGGACCATATTCTTCGGCCGGAAGCGGTCAAGTATATCGCTAACGCTTGCTATGAGATTCAGCTTAAAGATAAATCGGGCAACGAGGAAATTGAGTTTTTCCGGCGCAGAATTGCCGAGAATAAAAAGGCCGTCAGCAATACGCTAAGGGCAATAGAGTCCGGCGTCGATACCATGTCGCTGCCAGTCCGGCTTAAAGAGTTGGAGATGGAAGGCTTGCAGCTCCATGACGAGCTCAAGGCCGCGGAAGCGAGGAAGATTATTCTCACTCCTGAGCATATTGAATTTATGCTTATGCAGTACGCGGAAAAGGGCGCGGACGAGCAAGCCTATAAAAAGGAAATTATTGATTGTTTCGTCTCAGAGGTTTACTTGTACGACAACCGCCTCGTGATTTACTATAATATCAACAAGAATCACCCGGAGCTTGCCGAATCGGACCTCGCGCTGTTAGAGTCTGACGTGTTCGACCAGCGCGACCTTTCCTCCACCATCATACCCGTACAAAAATGATATCGGGTCGAAAAAACCGCGGAGTTCCGTGGTTTTTTCGTTCTCAGAAGGCCGAAATCAGCCCGTCACGGCGTGACGCGTTTGGATGATATCAAAGCCATCTGGGGAGAATCGAACTCTCGTGTTAAGCGATAGGCCGAAGAAAAATGCCATTAAAAGAGCCGTTGTTGAAAAATAGCGGCTCCTTTTCTATTTCTAGGAGGTATACCATGACATTCTTTGAGAAGACCATGCGGCAGATGTTCGGGGACAGCGATATCCTGACGGATCAATAATTCAGCGACAAGACCATGCTGGCCAAGCTGGACGACGATCTGCGAGTAAAGGTCAGCTTTGCCACACTGGGCTATGCGGACCACTATGAAGCCCTTCGGGTCAAGATTATCAATCGGACGGAGGGCGAGGTGGATAGCCAGGTGTTCAAGTTCGACACCATGCTGGGCGGAAAGCAGATCAGTCAGCCGTACATCAAGGGGGTCCAGATTTGCGACTTCGGCTCAGAAGTCGATTGGTATGGGTATCACCCTTCTGCAAGCGATCTGAACAAGATCGCCCAGGCGGTAACCGACTATGTCTCCATGTATCAGTCCGAGGGCATGGAGATGGGCGGCATGAGCCTATTGCCGGTCCGTTTTTCGTCTGTGGGGATGCTGTGAAAACATTCCGCAGCCTTACAGATGAGGAGATTGCCCGTTACCTCCGGCGCTTTGCAGAGCCGGAGCAGATTTCGGATGAGGAAGTGCAGGCAGATGTGGGCTTCACACTTTTCCTCTCTTGACCGGGAGGAGTGAGATGCTTCAGAGAAGAGTAGTTGCGGGCACTCCTGGAATCAGGTAGCCGTTTTGCCAAGTCGAAGTTGGGATCTCTGCATCAGGATTTGCTTCATGATCTGCACATATCCAGAAAGAGTAACCCTCCGCTGGCCATCATCCCGGGCTGAATTGTCCGCTTCGATGCTCAGCTGATGCAGGGGAATCCTCTGTCTGGCGGCAGCCATCAGCACGTTCCGTTCATACTCTGACTGAGCATCGTCCAGTGAAACAATACTGGTTGCAGTTTGAGCGGAAAATGCACACAAGGCCGGCTGGATATCCATAACCGCGATGCCGGAGCAGAGACGATACACCAGTCTTGTCAGGGCGTGCCCCATGCGGCTGACGAAACGAGCTTCTTTCTCCAGAGAATGACAGCCCAACGCAATGGCTTCCGGATGCAGTTCCGCTTCGATGCAGACCCGGAAGATATCCCGGGTTTCATTCGCTTGGTTTCCATCCAGTGTCACCAACGTGCATTCGTCGTTCTCTCTTTCAAGGACAAAGCAGATGCCTTCCTTCAGCGCTGCCGCTTTCCCCCGAAACAGCGGCAGGCGAATGACTTCAGCCCCATGATCTTGGAGCTTGGTGAAAAGATTATCGTATGCTTCGCCGCTGCCGTCATCGACCACCACCACTTCCATTCCATAGTGGATCAGCTCATCGGCGGTGCATAGCAACTGGTCATTCGGCTGATAGGAGTATACGACTGAGATTCGTTTCATTCCGGACACCTCCGTCCTTTGTCGATTATTATAGCGAGCTACGCTGAAAGCAACCTGAAAATAGAAAGGCAGCACCATGAAAAAGAAAAAAGAACTGACAGAAGAACAGAAGGAAGAACTGGCCGTCAAGGATTTTTTTGACATGATCCTGCCGGCCACAGTGAAGTTTTTCGACGACCACTACATCTGCGGGGATAGTTACCGCTGTGCCTGGGCCGTGCGGGAGTACCCGCCCAGCACGGACGCCCAGGCCGTGCTCTCCCAGTTGGCTGACCGGACCAACGTGACCCTG
>ERZ842401.2906-NODE-2906-length-22019-cov-4.867784_pt1 | contig 22019 bp, 16 predicted proteins | sample MGYA00521270_ERZ842401 | MGnify/ENA primary metagenome ERZ842401 (study PRJEB31892, sample SAMEA3878208) | bioreactor metagenome | biome: Moose rumen | place: Sweden | collected 2011-10 | study: EMG produced TPA metagenomics assembly of the PRJEB12797 data set...
GATGTAGCCGTGACTGGAGTTCAGACGTGTGCTCTTCCGATCTCCTTCAGGCAGCCTCGCCTACGGGGGACAAAAATCTTAAAAAAAGAAAAAAATGTTGCGGGTAAGCGAAAAATGCCTATATTTGCACTTGGTTGAAAACAGGCAAACCATGCCCCAAACCCGTTTAGTGGGTTGAAAGGGTGAAAATTAAAGGCAAAACGAACAGAGAAAATATTAACCATCAAAATCCAACAAAAATGAAAAAAACATTATTGGCTATCGGATTTGCCCTGACTGCCTCGATGGCATTCGCGCAGACCGAGGTTGGACGCATCCAGCGCCCCCAAGATGTGAAGATGGACTTTGAAGGTGCCGCAGCCGCCGCTGCCACCAACTACAAGGCCTCCATTTTTACCAAAGCAAGAATCGACACCGTCCAGGTGTTCCGTTTCGATGCGGCCAGCATGAGCAACATCGTTTCGGGTACCGACGGTGAGGTCGGACGCGGCCAGGTTGTCATGAAGTATGTGGCCTCCAACAACAGCTGGACTCCCGACACCCTCGTGGCCCACACCCAGACCGAGGCTTGGCTCCACTGGGAGCGCGTGGCCGACAGCGCCTCGTTCCTGACCGACATGCGCTACACCACCTTCGGCCAGCAGGCCTACCTCAAGAGCTACATCACCGCCTACATGGCTCCCCGCATCACTGGCGACGACAACGGCTTCATGCTCATGACCATGCTCGCCGCCCACGGCTCGGGCAACATGGATGCCTTCATCCAGTTCCCCCCGGTGGCCAAGTGCGACACCGCCAGCCTGATCGACATCCGTCTCACCCAGATGTATCGCAAGTACTACGACCGCTGCTACATCGACTATAAGATTGGCGACGCTTGGTACACCCGTGAAATCAACGTCGAGAACATTGATGTCGAAATCAACGACTTCCTCGTCGGCTATGTAACCTACACCATGCCCAACAACCTGGCCCGCCAGGACAACTACACCATCCGTCTCCGCTATCGCAGCGCCGACCGCGGCAACAGCTACGGCTATGCCTGGGCAGTGGACAATGTGGCCATCACCGTGGGCGCCGGTCTCGGTGCCGCCGACCGCTGGAAAGCCAACAACGAGCGCTACATCGATGGCGCCTATGGCCAGATTCCGCAGGGCTTCAACATTCCTCTCTCGTGGTACGGCACGGTGATCAACACCGGCGCCAACGACCAGGGCGGTGTCCTGGCCACCACCTACACCTTCGATGCCAACAAGCAGAACCGCCAGCAGCTGCTCCAGGTGTCGGTCGACAGCATCTATGCCAACCCCACCATCGAGCAGTATGCCATCGTCAACGAGCGCGGCTTCATGCCCTCCAAGGACAGCATCGGCTATGCCGGTTGGTTCGGCAGGGGCACCGGCGCCAGCACCAACTACAACTCCGGCTCCATCCAGGGCGGCTACCAGCTGCGCAGCCTCCCCACCACCACCCCGGGTCTCAACTACGTAACCACCACCATCTCCAACCCCACCTCGCCGATTGCCGATGCCGCGTTCGACACCTTTGCCTATAAGGTGACCACCCCCATCGGAGGCACTGGCAGCAGCCTCGAAGTTGAAGGCTACCGCTGGAGCCACGACAACGGCATCATCCCCGCCGGTGCACGCTACAGCGTCGGCTACACCGATGCCGATGCCTCGGGCAACCACTATGTTACCGACAGCGGCCACTATGGCGATGTGAACTACATGGTGCGCGTGCGCTACACCACCCCCGCCGTCATCCCCACCGATATCAATGGCGATCCTTGGGTGTTCCTCGGCATGGAAATCGTCCCCCAGACGATGGAAGGTGTCGATGTCGCCGCCCGCGAAATGGTCGGCTCCAAGTTCTTCCCCACGCTGACCCGCATCGACTATAAGCTCAACACCACCCCCGACTCGAGCAACTACTACACCCAGACGGTCATCAACACCGGTGTCTCCGATGTGGTGCCCCACGAGGTTACCGCTGCCGAGGTCAACGACGGTATGACTGTTGACTACATCCCCAACTCGGAGGACTACAACGCTGTCAATATCCGCTTCTTCGAGATGCCCGAAATCCAGCCCAACACCTCCTACTACTTTGGCTACCGCATTGCCGAGGCCTGCAAATTTGCAGCCGCCCGCAACCTCACCGCTTTCCGCACCACCAGCGGCAACTACGCGAGCTACCGTACCGTCCCCGCCCTCGCCCCCTGGTTCTACCAGTTCCGCCCGGGCACCTACGACACCTGGATCTATGACCCCGCCAACGCCAGCGCCAACCTCTTCGCCGGTGGCCACGACGCCGTCTTCCCGATGATTCGCGCCATTGTCGGCCCGCGTGCCTCCCTCAACACCTTCAACATCTTCCCGACCTGCGAACTGAACTCGCACATCGTGGTCTACGATGTCGATGCCAACGACCGCCTGTCCAACATTTGCGGCAGCGCCAAGTCGGCCTATGAGGGTTCCGACCCGTCGGTCTACATCTTCGGCGACGGCGACAACACCATCGGCAGCAAGCCCGGCATTGTTGATGAAATCATCATCGACGGTACCCGCGTGCGCGTCAGCGACATCAACGACCCCTCTGCTGTGCCCGCCGGTGTGCAGATCACCGCTCGTCCGCAGACCCTCTACGATGCCGACTCCAACGAGCTCCTGCAGCGCTTCTTCTACATCGTAACCTTCACCAATATCTCCGCCAACCACACTGTGGGCGCCATGGGCCACGAGAACGACTATCCTCTGGGCATCGAGGCCGAAGCTTCCCATGTGGCTCTGGGTCTCAAGCCGAATCCTGCCACCTCGCAGGTCAGCCTGAACATGAAGGGCGTTACCGGCACTGTGAACTGCAGCATTATCGATATGAGCGGCCGTGTGGTCTACAGCCGCAACGTCAATGCTGAGGAGCAGCACGTAATCAGCCTCGACAACATCGCTGCCGGCGCCTACTTTGTGCGCGTTACCAACGACAGCTTCAGCAAGGTTGAGAAACTGATCGTCCGTTAAGTGAGTTAGCACAGACGCTAACAGCGGCGGGGTTCCCGAGAAGGAACCCCGCCGCTGTTTTTGTGCTTTGTGCCGCCCGGCTGTCCCCCCGTGGGAACCGACGGCTACAGCACGTTGCCCAACTGCTCCTTTATCTTTTCCAGCTCGTCTTTCATGGCCACCACTATGCGCTGTATCTCCACGTGGTTGGCTTTCGAACCGGTGGTGTTGATTTCCCGCCCCATCTCCTGGGCCACAAAGCCCAGCTTCTTGCCGCACGAAGGCTCGTTGGCCATTGTCTGCCGGAAATAGTCGATGTGCTTCTGCAGCCGCACCTTCTCCTCGGTGATGTCGAACTTCTCCAGGTAGTAGATAATCTCCTGCTCGAAGCGGTTGGCATCCACATCGCGTATGTCGGCCTCGGCCATATAGCGGCGTATGCGTTCTTTGGCGGTGGCGATGCGTTCGGTTTCGTAGGCGGGTATCTGTCCGAGAAGCTGTTCGATGAGGTCTACGTGGCTGTGGAAATCGCGTTCCAGCACGCAGCCTTCCTCTGCGCGGAACTTGTCGGCCTGGGCTATGGCTGTCTCAATATCGGCTCTGGCGGCGGCCCATTCTTCATCGGTTATCTCTTCGTCGGTGCTGGCGGTCCAGATGTCGCTGAGGCCGACCAGGCTGTCGAGCAGGTGGCTGCTGTCGGCGCCTATGCTGTCGGCTACACGGCACAGGGCTTTGTAGCGGGCGGCAAGCAGTTCCTCGTTGAGGCTCACCCCGGCAGCCGAGGCCTCCTCGGTTATGGCGAAGTCGACTTTTCCGCGTTCCAGTCGGGTCAGCAGTGTCCGCACCTCCAACTCGTGCGAGCGGAGAATTGCCGGGAGTTTCACCGTGAGATCGAGTTGCTTGCTGTTGAGGGTCTTGATTTCGATGTTGTAGCGTCGTGTGCCAAGCGTGGTCTGGTGCTTGGCATAGCCTGTCATTGATTTCATTTTGCTTTGTGTATTACTAATGATTCAAATGCTTGTGTGGTGTAGGTCTGCATCTGGCCGTCTTCATAGTAGATGAGCATCACGGCGGAAGTGCCGGGGCCGTTGGGGTGCGAGGCTATAAAGGCGCGAGCCCGGTCAAGCCCCATGACCATGTAGGCCGTGGCCATGGCATCGGCCAGCCAGCAGTCTTTTTCCACTACGGTGGCGCTCAACAGTGAGTGCTGCACGGGGCGGCCTGTAGCCGGGTCGATGGTGTGCGAGTAGCGTTGGCCGTCTTTCTCGTAGTATTTTCGATAGTTTCCCGAGGTAACCAGTGCCGCATCGCGCAGGGCTATGCTGGTTTGCACCTCGGGCATGCTGAGGCTGTCGGCGGCGGGCCGTTCCACCCCGATGTGCCAGGGCTTGCCATTGGGCTTTTGCCCACGCACAATCATCTCGCCGCCAATGTTGATGAGGTAGTTCTCTATGCCGAGGCTGTCGAGCTTTGCTGCCAATAGGTCGGTGGCATAGCCTTGTGCAATGGCGTTGAAGTCGAGTTCTGTCTGTGGATATTGTTTGATGAGTCGTCCGCAGCTTGCCGCAATGTGGCCGTGGGCGAAGCGCAGGAGGCTGTCGAGGGTCGTGCTGTCGAGTGTCTGGCGTTGCTTGAAGCTGAAGCCCCAGGCCTGAACTATCCGGCCGATACGGCAGTCGAATGCGCCGTCGGTATAGTCGTGAATGTATAGCGATTTTTCCAGCATATCGGCCAGCAAGGGTGAGAGGCTGTCGGTCTGGTTGCAGTTGAGACGGCGCAGCAGTGAGCTGTCCTCCCAGAGCGATGCTTCCTGGTCGAAGCCTGCAAGGAAGGTGTCTATAGAGGCTCGCAGATTGCGCTGCAGGGGATCGTAGTATTGAACGGTGTAGAACGACCCTTGCGCCTCGCCATTGATCTTTTGCAGTTGTGGTGGTGGGGTGCATGCGTGCAGAATCAGCGCAGAGACCGTCAATGCAAAAAAGAAGCGTCCGACGCTGCGGCATCGAACGCTTGGCTTTTTGAGTTTGCTCATTTATTTATTGACAATGAGTTTACGGTTGATTTGTACACCGCTTGCGGTGGTGATGCTCATCGTGTAGTGGCCGTTGGCCAGGTTGCCCAAATCAAGTTGCATCAGCTGGCTTTCGCCTGTGCGGGTGATCACCTGCTGGCCGATGGTGTTGTATACAATTACGTTGCCGATGATCTCGTCGCATTTGAGGTTGACTATGCGGCTGGTAGGATTCGGGTAGATGCTGACATTGCAGGCTTCGGCTTCCTCGATGCCCAAGTTGAGCGATGCCACGGTAATCCAATTGTGGGCTTCGCAGTGGCTTGGTGCCACGGGACTGGTGGTTACCAACTGGATGTCTATGTTTTCGCCGTTGGCCGGAGCCGTTACGGTGATGGAATCGGCGGTCTCCACGGCGGGGGTGTCGCTTCTGTACCATGCGTAGGTAACACCGGGGGTGGCGCAGTTGGCGCGTAGCACGGTGCTCTCACCCGGGTTAAGCATCCAGTTGCCGCTGATGGTGGCTACGGGTGTCTTGTTGACGGTCAGGTTGAGGCGGCCGTGGATGGGGCAGTTCTCGCTGTTGAGAACATTGTGGTTGGCTGAATCTTTCTTCACACGGGAGACAATGATGTCGCGGGTGTAGACCGTGTCGTTGAACGGCCAGCGGTAGGAGTCGCACGCTACTATGGTAGTGTCGTCATAGCTACTGTGGTTGAGGGTAAGAATCAAGTGGCCGATAGAGTCCTGGCAGGTGTAGAAACTGCGCTGGCCCGAAGGAACCTGAATAGTGGTGTCAGTATTTTGGGTGAAGGTGAAGGTGCGGTTTGATGCGATGCGATAGGTATAGCGGTCGCAGGCGGTGATGCTGTCATCGTGGGCACGCGTGAGAAGTTTGGGGTCTTTGATGTTCAGCTCTACGGTGTAGTTTCTCTTGCAGCGCGATATGGGGTTGATGTCGAAAATGCTGTCCCCGTTGGGGGCGATGCTGGTGGCAATCGTATAGACGGTGGCACCGTTGTCTATGCGGGTGTTTACTTGGCGAGCGTTGGCAGTATCGGCCACGGTGAATGTGTATTGCACCGAGGCGGGCTGCAGTGCTGTGCGCCCGGTACGGGTGCGGAAAGTGGTGTAGGAGCAAGTTGCGGACGGCTTGACAAGGGTGTCTTTCTGTGCGTTAATGGTGAGGTTGAGGTGATAATATTGAGTGCAGTTGGTAGCGGCATCGTGTTGGCTGACGGTGTATTGGCCGGCTGCATATGTGCTGTCGTGCCAGAAGTAGCGGTAACTGGAGTCTCCGCAGGCACTTACGTTGCTGGTGTCATGGTTCTCATGGGTGTAGGCAACAATGCGGATGGCGGCGATGCTATCGCACGTGTTAGCCCGCTTAAGAGTGGCGAGGTGGATTGCACGGGTGGTGTCGGTCAGGGTGCTGTCTCCCCAGATGTAGAAGCAGCCTGCTGTAACGTCGCGTGCATTGATACGGGCGGTGGCTGTATCCCGGAAACTATTATTGACGGTGAGGGCAACGTTGGTGGTGGTGGCGCAGTTGTTTACGGTGCTGTCATGGGTCAAAGTAGCCGTGGCAGTATATGTTTGGTGCCAGGGGCTGACGTATTGGTCGCAGACGGTGGTGTCGATGTTTACCGTGATGTGATTGCTCAATGTAACTTGGATGCAGAGCACGCTATCGCAGCGTCCTACCGCAGTACGCAGGGTGTCGTAGTAGATGCCGCTGGAGGTGATGGTTTTGTTGCGCCAGCGGTAGTTACAGGTTGTGTCTGCGGTGCTCATCGGCATCAGAACAGAATGGTTGATTGTGAGGTGTAGAGTGTCGTTGCGCCGACAACCCTCTGTGGTAGTGTAGGAGGTGTCGATAATCGTGTCGGAAGTAAATATCTCGCCCCATGCAGAACGGTACTTGTCGCAAGCCCGGGTGATTGCTTTGGTGGAGTCAATACCGGTGAGTGTCAGGGTGAAATTGTAGATACTGTCGCAGCCCGAAGGGTCGCTGACGGTTGCTGTGTGGCTTCCCGCAGTTTTCCACACCAAACTGTCGCGCCATACGTAGACGCAATTGGCCGAAATGTTTGAATCGATGGCTACTGATGATCTGAATGTGAGGTCGAGGACAAAAATGGTGTCATTGGATATGCGCATGACGGTAGTATCGCGACTGTAGGTTTCGCCAGACAACGTCCACATATAGGGCGTGCACACGGTCTTTTCAATGTGCTTGACTTCATGGCCAGCGTAGTATTGTGCAAATGTAGGCAGGCAGGTGATGGCCAAAATCAAACTGAATAATACCTTTTTCATCGTTGTTGGGTGTATGTTTTTTATTATTTATCTACTCTATAATATTGTTTATTACAAAGTTGCATCTCTTGTTGCTTGGAAGTCAAGCAAACTGTAACAATTTGCAAAGGTAATACTTTTTTTTGGATGTTGTCTATTTTTTTATAGCGTAGTGTCTTTTTTAAGAATTTCTTTATGAAATGACCTGACAGTGGAGCAACCAGTCTGCATGGTTCCTTGGAATGGCTCATGACTAAGGTTGTCAGGGGTACCTATGGCAAGAAAACGTAAGGAGGAGATGGTGAATCTCTATTTTATCTTCCCGAATATTAGTTGCATAGTGTCAGTATCAAGGGGCTGCATGTCGGATAGTTGGAGTGAGCGTACCATGTGCTGGGTGGACTGCTTGTAGTGAAGGAAATGACTGGTGGCGATGTGTGCCTGGTAGGCGTTGGGTGATGCGTATATCTCCAGTATGCGTATATGTGTGCTGTCTTTCTGGCTCTGCATGGGGAATAGGCAGAGCACTCCCGGCTCTTCCCGTATAGATGTGGCAGCAATTTCGCGGCCTTGGGAGAGGTATTCCTCCAAATGTTCCGGATAGACTTCAATTTCTGCTATGCGAACTATTGCTTCTCTACTTTGGGGTAGAGGGGTGGCTTCTTCAGGGGACATCCCTAACAACCGTTCAGCGTTTTTGTGGAGTATCATTTCACGAAAGGGGGCGAGGTCGGGTTCTTTGGCAAGGTATTGCCGGAGACGGGTGAGACTGGCGGTCAGGGCCTGTGGGGCTACGTAGGGATAGTCGGAGCCGTAGAGCAGATGGTCGGGGGTGGTAATGCCAAGAAGTGTGCGGATGGTTTCGGGTGAGTGGGCTCCGGCCAAGTCATAATAGAGTGCGGCGAGGTTGGCTTTCCAGTCAATGTCTCCAACCATGCCGTTGTGTTGCATGATGGGTGCGAGGGATTTCATGCGGGGTATAGCGAGGGGCAGGTAGGCACCGCAGTGGGGTACCACCACTTTGAGGTTAGGGTAGCGGACTAACACGTTGCGGGTAATCATATTGGCTACGGCGCGGGTGGTCTCGTTGAGGTATTCCTGCATGGCCAGCGGAGTCTGCTGCATCACGGTGCGGTTCACAGGCTCGGGACGGTGGGGGTGGAGGATGACCACGGCTCCCCGCTCGTTGAGAACGGCCATCAGGGTGTCCATTTCGGGCGTGCCGAGGTATTGCCCCCGGGCATTAGTGGCCAACTTGATACCGTCGGCACCGAGAGTGTCAAGAGCGTAGACGGCTTCGTGGACGGCAGCTTGCACATCGGGCAGCGGCAGTGCTGCACAGAACATATATCGGCCTGGGTGCTGGCGTTTAAGACTCGCTGCCGTCTCATTGGTTGCGCGCACCGTCTGCGGATTGAAGGGTTGTGGGGCGGCAAGAGTCAGCATTGCGGTCTGCACACCTGCTTCGTCCATCCACTGTAAATGCTTTTCGACATCGTATTGGGGGATGGGGAAACCCTCGTCGTTTAATGCGCCGTGCTGCTGGAGGTCGGCAAGAAAGGCGGGGGTGGTGAAATGGGCGTGGATATCTATTGCATTTTGGGCGGTGGCGGATGTTGCAAAGACGAGTGATGTGATGGCGGTCATCAGTGTTTTGTTGGTTTTTGTCATTGGTTTCAAGGGTGCCGGTTGTGCTTTGTTGCCACCTTCATCTGCATCTTTGGCGGTAGAGATTGTAGGTGGTGTAGCGCTTGGTTGTCGGTTGCAAAATTACAAAATTATTCTGTATATTCTATATAATATATTAGTCGCCCGTGTTTTGTGTGTAGGCTGCTCATCTGTCTGAAATGGATGCTTATGCATGTGCCGTGGTTGGAAGGGAGGTGGGGCAAGGTGAGGATTGCTTGCTAACCTCGGGCAGGAATGCCATTTTGTTCATCACAAACTGGTGCCTGATGTAGTTGCAATAGGTATGGACGATGTCGCCATTCCGCTGCCATTCCGCTGTTCTTTCGGGATTACCCCGTATGCCCATGTGCCATATGCAAGGAGCGCTTTCGGGAGGCAGGGTAAATGGCACCCGTAGGCAGAGTTGGCTCCCTATTCCAAGTCCCGCAGTATCAGCTCCACTATGTTCTCCACATGCTGGGTGTGCGGAAACATATCTACGGGCTGGATGCGTCGTACGGTGTAGCGTGCGGACAGCAATTGCACGTCGCGAGCCTGTGTCGCGGGGTTGCAACTGACATAGACTATTTTGCGGGGGGCAGCAGCCAACAGTTGGCAGACCACCTTTTCGTGCATCCCGGCGCGGGGAGGGTCGGTTACCACTACATCGGGATTGCCATGTGCCGCTATGAACTGGTCGGTGAGCACCTGAGCCATGTCTCCAGCAAAGAATGAGGTGTTCTGGAATCCGTTGTGGGCGGCATTGAGCCTGGCATCGGCGATGGCCTCCTCCACATACTCTATGCCCACCACTTTATGCACCATGCTTGCCAGGAACAGGGCAATGGTGCCGGTGCCGGTATATAGGTCGTAGAGGATGTCGGCAGGCTTGAGTTCGGCAAGCTCCGCAACGTAGGAATACAGCCGTTGGGCTTGGGCGGAATTGGTTTGGTAGAACGACTTGGGGTTCACGATGAATCTCAACTCGCGGTCTTTATGGTAGCCGGACATCGCCTCTTCAATGTGGTCTTCTCCGTAGTAGGTGTGGACCTCAAGGTCGGAATAGGAATCGTTCCACTTTGTGTTGATGATATATTGCAGGGAAGTGATTTGCGGAAACCGCTCACGAAGCATGTCGAGCATCGGTTTCAGCACGTCGGGTCGGTCTTCGGCAATTATGACTATCACCATCCATTGTCCGGTGGAACTGCACCGGATCACTATGTTGCGCAGGTATCCGGTGTGGTTCCTTATGTCGTAGCAGGGCAGGTTGTGTGCCCGGGCATAGTCGTTTATGGCCATTCGTATGGCGTTGGACGGCTCTTTTTGCAGTGCACAGTGTTCGATGGGCAGCACCTTGTCGAACAGCCGGGGGATGTGAAACCCCAGTGCGCCCCATTCGGGCTGCCTGTCGCCCGTGGGTGTCGGGAGTTCGGTGTGCCACGCTTTTGTGGAGAAAGTGAATTCCAGTTTGTTCCGATATTGGTAGATGTTCTCCGAACCGCATATCGGACGCATCCCCGAGCAATCGATTTTCCCTATCCTTTCCAGATTGTCCCTTACCTGCCTTTGTTTGGCCTCCAGCTGGGCTTCGTAGCGCATGGTCTGCCACTTGCATCCGCCGCATATGCCGAAATGCGGGCATTGGGCCTCGACACGCAGAGGCGAGGGCGTGATGAGCCGAACCACCCTGCCTTCGGCATAGTTCTTTTTTTTCTTGTATAGTTGTATGTCGACAATGTCGCCCGGCACAGCATAGGGGACGAACACCACCAGCCCGTCTACCTTTGCTATTGCCATGCCTTCGGCCCCGGCATCGACTATTTCCACCTGCTCCATCAGGGGCAACGCTTTGTTGTGTCTGCTCATAAATGCTATTTAAATTGGTTGTGGCCTCCTGCGCGGCAGCCATCGGCATTGCATGTTTCAAAAAAAAGAAGTGTCCTCCAGGTACACTTCTTCTTCTTTCTCAGGGTGGCTGTCGCTCCTCCTGCAAACAGGGAGCCCCTGCTGACTATCTCTCGTCGGAGACTGACAGTCTTTTTCTGCCTTTGCGGCGGCGGGCGGCCAGCACTTTTCTACCGTTTGCAGTAGACATTCTCTTGCGGAAACCGTGCTTGTTGACTCTTTTTCTCCACGAGGGTTGGAACGTTCTCTTCATAATATTCTATCGTTTTTGTTATACTCTCCCAGTGTCCGTTATGCATGGGGTAAACCCCAAAAATTGAGTTTGCAAAAGTACATTTTTTTTTTCAATGGGCGATAAAAAAATCATGCCAAGTCTTTTTGTTGAATTGCATATTGCTGATACATTGACTATTGCGTAATGAAAAATAAATTCGTCTGTTGGGGTTTGAAAAAATATTTGTACATTTGCAATCTGATAAAGCAGTGTAAACAAGTGTTAAAATGGCCTTCGTGTCCGCTGCGAAGTGAACAATCGGTGAAAGGGGGCGGCACGACGCTGGAATGACAGTACGCGATGGATAAGAAACGATTCGATGAACTTGTGGCCCATGCCGACCACTTCAGTTCGCAGGACCGTGCATGGCTGAAGGCGATGCAGGCCAAATATCCCCATTCTTCGGTTGTGGCGCTTATGGCACTTTTGGCCGACAAGGCCTTCCGGTTCGACACAGCGGCCCAGCGCAAGGCGGTGGCACTTTCCATGTGCAGCAGTTCGGGCCTTGATGCCATGATGGAGAGAGCCATCAGTGTGGCCGACGATGCTTCGTTCGACATTCTCAACGAAATCAACACCTTCCAGGAAACATCGTTCAAAACAGCCCCCAAAAGCGTCATCTTGTCAGAATTCCTGCAAAACGAAGTCTCCGACGAAGTTCTGCCGCCTGCCGTCGAGGACAGCCCCGCTGCGGTCGACGACAAAAAAAGTCTGCAGCCCGACGAGTCAATAGCCACTGAAACATTGGCGGTTATATTCGAAAAGCAAGGCAAACTGGACCGCGCGCTTTCAATTTATCGCAAATTGTTGGCCCGCAATCCTGAAAAAAGTAGTATCTTTGCAGCCCAAATTGAACGCCTTGAGGCGTTGGTAAGCAATAAATAACAAAACAGTATAAGTAACGATGTACACATTTCTCGTTGTTCTGATTCTCATAGTTTGCGTGTTGCTCGCACTTGTGGTGCTGGTGCAGAATTCCAAGGGCGGCGGCCTTGCTGCCAACTTTTCGGCGCCTACACAGGTGATGGGTGTCAGGCAGACAGCCGATTTCCTTGAGAAGGCAACTTGGTGGCTCGCCGGCATACTGGTGGCTCTGTGCCTCTTCGCCAGCATCAGCATATCGGCGTCGCGTCGCTCCGTATCGGACGCGGTGAGCACCGAGGTTTCATCGGTCAGCGACCTGAGCCCCGTGCAGCAGCAGACCCCGGCTGCCGAGCCTCTGCCCAGTGCCCAGTAGTGCCGTGGCACCCCGCAGCGTAGAGCAGACGGTTGCGCAGCATATCCTCTCATGCTTCCCGCACACCCCGACCGAGGGTCAGCGGGAGGCTTGTTCTTTGATGTCGCGTTTCCTGTTCGATGCCGACCCGCGGTCGGCCATGCTGCTCCGCGGCTATGCCGGCACGGGCAAGACCTCGCTCGTGGCCGCGCTGATCAAAGTTCTCCCCGAGCTTCGCGTCAATGCCATCCTCCTTGCCCCCACAGGGCGGGCTGCCAAGGTGCTTTCTGCCTATAGCGGCTGCCAGGCGTTCACAATCCATAAGAAAATATACATGACGGCGACCGACGCCACCGGTGCGGTGCGTACCGTGCGTGGCATCAACCGCCACAGCCACACCCTGTTCATCGTCGACGAGGCTTCGATGATTGGCATTGACGCCACTGCCTCGCGCCACAGCCTCCTCGAAGATTTGGTCGACTATGTATACGACGGAACCCACTGCCGCCTGATGCTCATCGGCGACAGCGCCCAGCTGCCCCCCGTTGGCCAGCTTGAGAGTCCGGCCCTCGATGCAGGCTATCTGGCTGCGGCTTTCGGCCTCAACATGATTGCGCACGAACTGACAGAGGTGGTGCGCCAGCAGCAGCTGTCGGGCATCCTTGCCAACGCCACTGCCTTGCGCCGCCAGATAACCGCCATCGGCCCTCTGGGCGAAGCCGGGCTGCCCCTCTTCTCCGAAGGTCCCGACGTGGTCAATCTCGATGGTGCCGACTTCACCGAGACCCTCTACCGCGAATACGGCGAGGGGGCGGTCGGCGACGTGGTGGTGGTTACACGCTCCAACAAGCGGGCCAACCTCTACAACCAGGGCATCCGCGCCCGTGTGCTCTATCGCGAGGAGGAGGTGAACGCCGGCGACTATCTGATGGTGGTCAAGAACAACTACTTCTGGCTCGACAAGGACTCGGTCATGGGCTTCATCGCCAATGGCGACATTGTCGAGGTGCTCAGCGTGCGCAATGTGCAGGACTTGTATGGTTTCCGTTTCGCCGATGCCACCCTGCGTTTCGCCGACTATCCCGACGAGCCGGAGCACGACTGCAAACTGCTCCTCTCCACCATCGGCAGCGACTCGCCCTCGCTCACGGCCGAAGAGCAGGCGCGCCTCTACGAGGCTGTGATGGAGGACTATGCCGACCTGCCCCACAAGGCCGACCGCCTGCGCGAACTGCGTGCCAACCCCTACTACAACGCCCTCCAGGTCAAGTTCTCCTATGCCCTCACCTGCCACAAGACCCAGGGCGGGCAATGGCGCACCGTCATCATCGACCAGGGCTTCCTGCCCCCCGATGCCACGCTCGACCGCGACTATCTTCGCTGGCTCTACACCGCTTTCACCCGTGCCACCGAGCGGGTCTACCTGCTGGGGTTCGACGGGAAATTTTTCGGGCGGCAGTAGCTCCGCCGCAAGGATGCAAAAATGCAAACCGCAGTAGTCCAGTGGATTGCGATTTCGATGGGATAAGGTTGTAATATGCTGGCTATCAGTGCTGAATACCTATCATCTTCTTCCCAACTTCTTCCCATCCTCTTCCGATGGTCTTCCCCGCCTTTGCTGCGGAAGAAGACGGGCGGAAGATGGCCGGGGCATGCGGGGGTGGCGTGAGGGAAAAGGTGGCGGCAGGAGGCCCGGCATCAGCGGCGTGCGTCGACGGGCGCGGCGTAGGCTTCGAGCAGCAGACGGCGCATTTCGGGCGAGGGGAGGCTGTCGGCGCGGGTTTTGAGCTGGTCGAGGGTCTGCCGGGTGTAGTGCCTCGACGGGGGGCGGTTGCCGATGAGGTCGTGGGCGGCATGGTTGGTGGGCATCAGGCGGTAGTTGCTGTGGATGTGGCGGTCGATGGTGGCGGCCACGTGTTCGAAGAGGTCCACGCCTGCGGGGGGCTGCAGCTCGTGGGCTTTGAGCGGCTGGCCGATGGCGAGGTGGACGTGGCCCTTGGGGCCGATGATGCCGGTGATGACGCTTTTGAGATCCTCGTTTTCGCTTTTATGGTAGGTGCCGTTCTGGCTTTTGGCCAGTTCGGCGGCTTTCCGGCTGTCGCAGGGGTCCCACTCGTAGCTGACGCTGACGGGGACGATGTGCATCGCCTCAAGGGTTTGCAGCGGTGGCTGCGTGCTGCCGAGGGTGAGCATCTTGAGCATGGCGGGTGCCGTGGTGTCGCGGCCGTCCTTGGCGCGGCCGTTTTTCTGGGCAATCCACACCGATTGGTGCATGTCGGCGATCAGGTGGTTGAGATATTGCGAGAGGTGGTGGAGGCTTTCGTAGAAGGCGCGAGGGGTGTCGCTGCGCTTCATGCGGATGAGCTTGTTGCTGCGGAAGAGGTCTTCAATGACGGGGTTGGCGAGCAGGTTCTCGCCGAAGACGATGTGCGAGGTGTTGCCCCCATGGTGGACGAGCAGGTGCTGGAGGAGGAAGGCGTCGAGGGTGATGTCGCGGTGGTTGGAGACGAAGAGGTAGGCTTTGCCGCGCCGCAGGTGGCTGAGGCCGCTGTGGGTGAAGCTGGAGGTGGTCTCTTCAATGATGCGGCAGATGGCATCGTCCATGAAGGTGGACTGCAGCTGACTGACGGAGGAGAGCGAGCGGAGGCGGCTGTAGCCCTCGGCGGTGCTCATGTTGGGGTAGATGAACTTGAGGATTTGGGGCAGGAGATCCCATCGGGCTATGCGTTTCATGGCCTCGGGAATCTCGGTGTCGGTGTAGGGGCGGATGTCGTCGAAGATGTCCATCAGAGCACGTCTTTAATCAGGTGTGCAATCTCTTTCTTCGGGTCGGAGGCTTCGTGGAGGATGCGGTAGACCGCTTCCGCGATGGGCACGATGCCGTCGAGGCCCCGCTGCGAGGCTATCAGGTGCAGGCTTTTGGCCGAGTAATAGCCTTCGGCCACATGGGCCGAGTGGGCGAGCACTTCGGCCGGCGAGGCTCCCTTGCCCACGGCTTCGCCGAGGGCGCGGTTGCGGCTGTGTCTCGACCAGCAGGTAACCAGCAGGTCGCCGAGGTAGCAGGGTGCGTTGAAGTCGCGGCCGGGATAGGGGTGGACGAGGTCGATGAGGCGTTGCAGCTCCCTGGCGGCTGCTGCGGTGAGCACGGCGTTGAAGTTGTCGCCGTAGCCGAGTCCCTGGCAGATGCCGGCGGCGATGGCGTAGATGTTCTTGCCCAGTCCGCAGCCCTCCACGCCTTCGGTGTCGCACGTTGCCGAGGTGTGGACAAACGGGCACTGCATCTCCTGCTCCATCTCCCGCGCCAGGGCTTCGTTTGAAGAGGCGAAAGTCAGGAAAGTGGGCATCCCGCGGCTCACCTCCTCGGCGTGGCTCGGGCCGCTGACAATGCAGATGTCCTCTCGCTTCACCCCGTAGTGCCGCTCCAGGTAGTAGGACACGCCCATGCAGCATTCGGGTATCACGCCCTTGATGGCCGAAACTATTTTCTTACCTTTCAAGGCGTCGGGAGAAAGCTGGCTCAAGGTGGTGTGCAGGTAGGCCGAGGGAATGGCCAGTATCAGATGGCTGCTCTGCCCGACGACCCCGGACAGGTCGGTGTCGGCATGGATGAGGCCGGGCTGGAACTGCACGTCGGTCAGGTGGTGGGGATTGCGGTTGCTGTGCATGATTGCGTCGCACGCTTCCTTGCGTCGCACCCACCAATTGATATGTTTTTTGCTGTTTTCAAGTAGTATTTTGACTATCGCGGTGGCCCAACTGCCACCGCCAATCACTCCTATCATTTTGTTGTTCATTGCATTTCAGTTGCCGCTTGCCGGGCGGAAGTCGGTGGATTTCGGTTTGCAAAGATAGGAATGCTTTTTCACACTTTATAACACAATATTGTTAAATATTCGGAATATTGTCCCCGATGGGACATAAATTGTGCAGGCATAGGCTTCCGGGGCAGAGAACAGCAGGGTGGGCATAAAAAAGAGCGGAACCCGGATTGCGGATCCCGCTCTCTTGTTTTGCCGTGGAAGGATTTATTTTTTCTTCTTGGCGGCTTTCTTGGCAACGATCAGGTTGCTGCCGGCTTTGAATTTGGCCACTTTTTTGGCGGCGACTTTCACGGTGGCACCCGTGCGCGGGTTCTTGGCGGTGCGGGCTTTGCGCTCGACAACGCTGAAGGTGCCGAAGCCGATCAAGGACACTTTTTCGCCTTTGTTCAGCTCATCCTGAATGGCGGCAAAGCAGGCGTTCATGGCCTTTTTCGAATCTACTTTGGACATGCCGGTTTTGGCAGCCATTGCATTAACAAGTTCGGTTTTGTTCATAATGTTTGTATTTTAGGGTTATTAATTTGTCGGTTTGCGGCTGCGAATGCAGGGGGAAAGGGGGCTTTTTGTCAGTAGTTGTTGCAGTTGTATTTTCGCTGCAAATATATTGATATTTTTTCATAGCACCAAATTTTTTTTCAATTATTTTTTTTGGCGCATTGAGTATCATACTAATTTACAGCCAGATAAATTGTTTCCCCGAAGAAAATCTTCAATGTTATTCCTCTTTTTTCCAGCCATTTGTAGCTCTAAAATCTCTACAAAATAGTCGTTTGCTGCAATTTTCAGCACCTTTTTCCCGTCGCATTCAATGTGTTTGGGTGCAGGGCTCGGCTGCGTGGTGGTGCGGCAGCGGAACACCTTGAACGGGAGTTCGCCTCCCGCGGGGGTGCGAAGGGTTAGGGTGGCGGCGGGGTAGGGGGCGAGGCCGCGTACAAGGCGCTCTACGGTGGCGGCTGTGGCAGTGAAGTCGATCCGGCAGGTGTCTTTGAATATTTTGGGTGCGGGGCAGGGGGCACCTTGTTGGGGAGCAGGGCAAAGGCTGTTGGTTTCAAGCCCGTCGAGCGTTTCGACCACCAGTTGGCAGCCCATGGCGGCGAGTCGGTCGTGGAGGCTTCCGGCGGTCTCGTTGTCGGCTACGGGGGTGCTGCGTTGGAGCAGTATGGAGCCTTCGTCAATGTGATGGTTGAGCATAAAGGTGGTTACCCCGGTTTCATGCTCCCCGTTGATAATGGCCCAGTTGATTGGGGCTGCGCCGCGATAGCGCGGCAGGAGCGAGGCGTGGAGATTGAATGTACCCTTGGGTGGCATGGCCCATACTGCCTCGGGCAGCATTCGGAAAGCGACGACTACAAAGGCATCGGCATGGAGCTCTTTCAGGCGGTCGAGGAAGCCGGGGTCTCGCAGTTTGTCGGGCTGCATCAAGGGGAGGCTGTGCCGGAGTGCATATTCCTTGACGGCACTGAATATCAACTTTTGTCCGCGTCCGGCCTGGCGGTCGGGCACGGTAACTACGGCGGCCACTTCGTGGTGGCTGTGCACAATGGCATCAAGGCTTGCGGTCGCAAAGTCGGGTGTCCCGAAGAAAACTATTCGCATTCTCTGTGGAATTGGCACATTTTTAGAGCAGCGACAGCTCCTTCGACACCTTTGTTGCCATGTTTTCCACCGGCTCGGTCAAGGGCTTGCTGCATGGTGTCGCAGGTGAGTACGCTGAAAATTACGGGTTTGTTGTGTTTGATGGCTACGTTGCTTATGCCCTGCGACACGGCTTGGCAGATGTAGTCGAAGTGTCGGGTTTCGCCCTGTATCACACAGCCGATGCAGATGACGGCATCGAGTGTGGTGTCGCCTGACAAAAGCATGTCGGCGGCGCTGGTGAGTTCGAATGTGCCCGGCACATGTTTGACGATGATGTTGCAGGACTCCACACCGTGCGAGGCTAAAGTCTGGATGGCTCCGTTTTGCAGGGCATCGGTAATTTCGGCGTTCCACTCGGCGGCGACAACGGCTATTTTGAATGGTTTGCCATTGGGTACGAGCGTGGGGTCGTATGCGGAAAGATTGGTCTTTTTCATAATCTAAAAGTCTTTGAGGTTGATGGTCAGGTTACGGTTTTTGGTGCGTTTTTTACTTTCCTGGATGAAACTTTTGTCGGCCTTGTATTCGGCAGATTCTTTGGCGCGTGGTTTCTTGATGCCGAAGTAGCTCTTGTCGAGGTGCAGCTTTCGTGTGCGGAGACTGTGGTTGTCAAAGTCGAGTATCCATTCGGGGTCGAATGTCTGGTAGAGGAACCGGCATTCGAAATGCAGGTGGGGGCCTGTGGAATTTCCAGTGCTTCCACCCAGGCCGATTACCTCGCCAGCCGCCACCTGCTGGCCATGCTTGACGTTGATTTTCGACAGGTGTCCGTACAGAGTTTCCAGCCCATTAGGGTGCCTGAGCACTACGCAGTTGCCATAGCCACCCATGCGCGAGGCTACACGGACGGTTCCGCTGAAGGCAGCATGGACAGGTTCGCCCGTTTGGAGCCGTATGTCCACACCGTGGTGTCCGCGATTCCACCGCCAGCCATAGTTGCTGGTCTTGGCATTGCGTACGGGAAAGCAGAAATCAGTGGTATCGTAGACCAATTGCAGGTTGATTTCGTCGGGCAGCATGTCGAGCTGGGTTTTCCCCATAGGGTTGACCCTGTGTCGGGGAAATGAGTTGTACCAAATTGAGGGAGTTGTGGTGTCAGTTGCGGCAGTTGAATGTGGGGTGCTGCTTTCAACGAGTTGCTTGGGGGGCATGGAAGTGTGTGTGGCTGTGGAACCGGCCTTGGGTTCCGCCACCGCTCTTTTTGCAGGGGTATGTGGCGAGGGAGTACTTTGGGGTGCTACCTCAAGTCGTGCTGCGATGATGCTGTCGTAGTAGGACATTTGGGCTTGCACTTGGGTTAGGCTCAACAGAAACAGTAGGGTAACTATTTTTCGCAGCCGCGCCACGGGAATGCCCAGCAGTTCCCGATATTTGGCTACTGTACGGCGCGCCAGGTGCATCCCCTGTTCATTAAGCGTGCGTGCGAGGGCATCGTCGGAAAGGGGGGCTCGTTTGTCCTCGGCATCGACCGCTGATGCCAGCCGTTGTTTGATGGTCTCTACCGACACTTCCCCGTTGCTGGTCGCCAGTCCTTTTGAAAAGCAGTCTTTAAGTGGAATGGTGCCAAAGTCAGTCTGCAGGTACTTGCTGTTGGCCATGCGCGACACTGTGCTTATATCCAATCCTGTAGCTTGTGCTACCTCACGTTGTCGCAGGGGTTGCAGTTGGTCGGGATCGCCCGTAATCAGAAATCTTTTTTGGTGCTGTATGATGTAGCGCATCACGCGGGAAATAGTTTCATTCCGCTGTTGAAGAAGGTCGATAAAGCCCTGTGCCTCGTTTTTCCTGGCTCGCAGAAACTGGATGGTGTTGCGGTCTCCCTTCTGATGCTCCATCTCCTGGAGCATATCGGTATAGTAGGGGTTGAGACTTAACTGTGGCAGTTGGCTGTCGTTGAGGAAAAATTGGAGTCTGCCATCATGCTGGGTCAGTATAATGTCGGGGGTTATGTAGGCTGCAGCATCGGCATTGCTTTCCGAATTGGCGGGTTTAGGGTTGAGGCTGTGGATGAGATCGATTGCTTGGTCAAGCCGGTTTTGGTCGATGGCAAGGCTGGAGAGAATGCTTTGGTAGCGGTGGTGTGCAAAGTCGTCAAAGTGGTGTTCAATGATGTCCAGGGCGACTTTGTTGATGCCGCTGCCGTCTTCGTCGTTGGTGCGGGCAAGCTGTAGGGATAGGCACTCCTGCAGGCTGCGTGCACCAACACCGGCTGGTTCCAGGCTTTGCACAATCTGAAGCGCTTGTGCCACCTCATCGGGCGAGGCATCAATGCCTCGCCGAAAGGCCAGGTCGTTGGCAATCAGATCGAGGTCGCGCACCAGATACCCGGAGTCATCAAGGCTTCCGATAATCTCCGTGGCTATTTGGAGTTGTCGGTTGTCTATTTTTTGTAGCGATAGTTGTTGGATTAGCAGTTCGGCGGGGGTGGGTGCATCGCTCACCACAAATTCTCGCCTCACCTCATTGGGGTCGTGTTCAGAGTATTCGGCATAGTTGGGCTCGTAATCTCCGTCCTCGGGATCCTCGTCCCAGTTTGTCTGGGATGTTTCGGATTGAGGCAGGGGCTGCTCTTCTGGCGTGGTGGCCTCAAGCAGGGGATTGCGCTCCACTTCCTCCTTGATGGCTTGCCCAAGGTCGGTAACAGGCAGTTGCAGCAGCCGCATCAACTGTATTTGTTGAGGCGATAGCTTCTGCTGCAACTGCTGTCGCTGAACCTGCTTCACCGGTTATCCCTCCCGCTATCTTACAATGTCCATTTCTTCAATAAGGTTGTGGGCACCGGCATAGACATCTATCACCCATAGCATATATCGGCTGTCGAGACAGATGCACCGTTGCAGGTTCTCCTCGAAGTCGATGTCGCCGCTCATGGCCTCCCCGTTGCCATCGAATGCCAGGCCGATAAGTTGACCTTTGCCGTTGATGACGGGCGATCCGCTGTTGCCGCCGGTGATATCGTTGTTGGTGATGAAGCATGTGGGCAGTTCGCCGTTCTTGTCGGTATAGTTGCCGAAATTCCGGTCGGTGTAGAGCCTCTTTAGGCGCCCCGGCACGTAGAATTCCGTGCTGGTGGAGTCTTCTTTTTCCATCACACCCTTGAGGGTGGTGTAGTATTTGTAGGCCACGCCGTCGCGCGGATCGTAGCTCTTCACGTTGCCATAGGTGAGGCGGATGGTTGAGTTGGCATCGGGCGACATCAGTTTGCGCCCTTCGTTGATCTGGAGTATGCCGTCGGTGAAGTTCCTGGTGCCGCGCGTCAGGTTGTCTTTCTCCGATTGGGGCACGGCTTCATTGAGTGCCATATACAGGTCGAAGGCTTCGGTGCCCGCTTTGTAAAGCGGGTCGTTCTCCACCTGCTTGGCTGTGGGATTGGACATGTATTTGCCGAGGGCTTCTGCATTGGCGAAGACGCTTTTCCCGTAGAGGTCGGCCACATATTTTTCCCAGTTGCCCTTGTACTTCTTGTTGGCTGCCTTGAGGAACCCGGGAACTGACTCTTGGTTCATATTGGCATAGACGTAGGCAAACAGGGCGGCCGAGAGGCGCTGGTCAACCCGCTGGTCGTAGTCCTTGAAGTATTCAGACACATAGCCTTCATAGCGCGACAGGTCGGCTTCTTTGTCTTTCTCGAGGTCGCGCAGGAAACTGCGTCCCAGACGGCTGGCAAAGAGCAATCCTTCCGGCCCCGTCAGCAGGCCTTCCATCACATACATGTTGGCTTCCCTGCTGGCGCGGCGTGCGGCATAGCTGTCCTTGATCAGCCCCAGGGCCTGGCTGTATTTGGGGGCCTGGCGGCGTGCCCATTCGGCATACTCCTGCTCCACAGCCTTCTTCACTCCCATCGTGTTGAGGTTCTTCAGGGCCTTGTTCTGCTCGCCGCTATATTTCCAGTAGTTCGAGCAGCTGGCATACTTTGATGCATATTTGATGCGTGTGGCCTGGTCGGCGGCCATCTCTTCGCGCAGTATGTTGATCTTCACCGTGCGGATGTCGTGGCGCAGCTTGTTGGTGATGTTCATGGTCTCCTCCAGGCCATAGCTGGTGAGGAAGTGCTCTGTTGTGCCGGGGAACCCCATCACCATGGCAAAGTCGCCGTCGTGCAGTTCGCCCGCACTGACGGGCAGGTGGTGCTTCGGGGTCAGCGGCGCATTGTCCTTGCTGTAGTCGGCGGGGCTGCCGTCGGGGG
>ERZ842401.2907-NODE-2907-length-22015-cov-6.695446_pt1 | contig 22015 bp, 23 predicted proteins | sample MGYA00521270_ERZ842401 | MGnify/ENA primary metagenome ERZ842401 (study PRJEB31892, sample SAMEA3878208) | bioreactor metagenome | biome: Moose rumen | place: Sweden | collected 2011-10 | study: EMG produced TPA metagenomics assembly of the PRJEB12797 data set...
GTCGGGGCTTTGCGATAAAAAAAGAGGATGTGCCTATTTTGACACACCCTCTTCGGAGCATCCGCTCTTACATCAAGAATCATTCTGCAGGACTGTCCGAGAAGGAGAAACGGTCGGTGGAAAACAGTCTGACGATGACCCTCGACGAGTATAAGAAAGCCTGGCTGAAGACGGAATACGAACTTAACCGCATGAAAGATGAAAATCGCGCAACTGAAGACTGATATAGAAACGGCTTTGGGCAGAGCCATCAGTACCCCCAAAGACTTCGACTTCCTCCGCGAACGTATCTACGCCCGGCTGCGTGTCCTTGTAAGCCGTTCCACGCTCATGAGGATCTGGGGTTATGTCGATGAAGTTGAGCCTCGCAACAGCACACTTTGTATTCTCTCTCAGTTCTTGGGCTATAAAGATTGGGGAGAGTATCAGCAGAATGCCCTTTTGCCAAAGGAGCAGCAGAGCAATCCTGTGATGAACCGCCGGCTAAGCGTGAAAGAAACGCTGAAATATGGCCACCGCTTACGGTTGACCTGGCAACCGCAAAGGGTTTGTGATGTGGAATACTTGGGAGATATGTCTTTCAAGGTTATCGCGTCAGAGAACACTCGGTTGCGTGTTGGAGACACCTTCCAGTGCAGCCTTATTATAGAAGGTGAGCCCTTGTACATCGATAATCTCAAACAAGGGGACTGTCCGCCTGTGGCATACGTCTGCGGCAAGAAGTCGGGCGTATGGTTTGAGTATCTATAATGTTTATAGCGTTTCCGAATAGAAACGGAAAAAATCGGTCTGGAGCAGGGTCGAGATGCGAAGCAACAGGGCGGTATCGATGCTTCGATGCTCAAAAATCTTGTAAACGTTGGTGCGGCTGCAACTGAGCATGCGAGCCAGCGCAACAACAGTCAGTCCTTGCCTCTCTACTTCCTGGCGTATGAGGTGGCCGATGTGTGGCTGCGATGTGTCGGTTTTCTTTTCCATGACGTACAGAGAAAGCGTGGGTTCCGTTCTAACCCATCTTGTATCAGGTATCGCCAAACACCTCCCAATGAACGAATCAGAATGATATACCCCACGCCGTATATGCAGCTGCACAACGGCTAGGGCCGTATGCGTATGTGCTACATACAGTCGGGCGGTATCCTTCCGCTCCCTCCTCATTGGTTGAAATTGGCGATTTCGATACAAAGGAAAGAAGCACGGTTACGCCTTCGATTGGCACAAAGATAGTGAAAACTGAAAGTTTACACAAATTTATGACGACAAAATTGTATTGGTGCCTTTAAAAACGAAAACAATAGTAGAAGCAAGGGAACCATGAACGCATCCTTCTCGCGTAAGCATTTTTCATAATCGCAAGAAAGACCTTTACTGACCATCGGGGAAACCTAAACTTTGACTAAAGGACCAGCTGTTCATAGTGTTTGGTGTGAGGTTATGCTAAATAAAGAATAAAAAAAGCCTCCGCATTATTCTGCGAAGGCTTGTGCTTCTGCTTCTGCGATGATGTCTTCGCGGGAGCGTTCTTTCATGGTGAGGTCATTAAGAAGGTCGTCCACCTGCTTGACACCATTATCGTTGTTTCCAACTTCTGACGACTCCCATCTGTACCCACGTTGGTAAGAAGGAACGGAAAATGTATATCCGCCCATCAACAATTCGCTGACTGGCATCTCAATTGGTTCAAAGTGCCCCGTAAGATTAGAAATGTTTGTTAAATCCATAACTTAACATATGCCATCATCAGAAAGGACAGATACGAGAACAGGGGCAGCCTCTACAAACATTGCAGGCACCGTCTGAAACACCGTCATAGGCCTGTCGGAAAGAGAGTGATAATACCTGACAGGGTGAGCATACATCAGCGTCCGCCGGAAGCTGATGGGAAACGATTCGGTGACTTCGAGATGGACACCATCGTGGGGAACGACAACCAGGGAGCGATATTGACCATCGTGGAGCGAAGCACAAACATGCTGTTCATGAGAAAACTAGAGCATGGAAAGGATGCTGACGAACTGGCACAAGTAGCCATAGCATTACTCGCTCCATACAAAGCTCTGGTGAAGACTGTCACGACAGACAACGGGACGGAGTTCTGCAACCACAAGGCAATAGCAAGGGCACTGGACACTACGGTCTATTTCACCGATTCCTATTCCTCATGGCAGAAAGGAGCCATAGAGAATGCAAACGGGCTCATAAGGCAATATATAACCAAATCATCGCCTATAAGACATCTCAAGGACAGGGATATTGATGAAATCACAGCCATAATCAATACAAGACCAAGAAAGAAACTCAATTTTCAACTCCTATTGAGGAGTTTTTCACTTACTTTTTGTAAATTTGTACTTGCTTGTTGAATTCGCATAGATGTAACAACAACTAAATAATATAATAAATGTATAATCATAAGCATAAATGAGATGGAATACAATGAATATCTAAACCAGATCATCCGTTTCAACGGAGATAAAGATTTCCTCATAATGAAGGAAAAATACAATGAACCTTCTTTCTTTGAAATCATTTCCAAGGAAAGGAGCGAAACAACTTTCTCGTCTTTCCTAAAATGGTTGTTTTCATACAATACACCTTTAGATTCAACCTCTCCTGTGATGATGCTTCTTGATATATTGGTTCGACGAAGTAATGAACAGCAGAATGACATAGTTTTAATCCCAGAGGATCTGAAAGCATGGATTGTTTCTCGGAAAGTAAAGATTCAAACACTGCATGTTGAGACAGAACAACCTGTAAGTGCCCTTGCCCGGGATGTGTTCAATGACTTGTGCAAAAACAATAAGGATGAATATACAAAAGGGTACGATACTAGCTGGAAAGATTATCCCAAATTCGTAAATGCACTACAAATTGCTTCAAACAGTCAGGATCGCATAGATCTGTTTATCGATTGCGATATTATTGATATCAGTGGCGACAATAAGAAACTCCAGATTATCATTGAGAATAAGATTGACTCCAAAGAAGGGGGAGCGAAAAAGTATAAAGACAATACTCGGTTACCCAAAGAATATCTAGACGCTTCGCAGACAGGACGTTACTATCTTGGAACTCATCGTGTGGACAAGAAAGCCGAAGATGTTTATCAATTATATGTCTATCTCACCCCACTCCACTCTGTTCAGTTAGACAACTTCAATCACCTGAAAGAAGAATTGTCAGCAGAATTCCGAGACAATGAACATTTCATACAAATCAATTATCAGGATATATTGGATGGTATCATCGTTCCCCTAACCCATTCCACGGCCTTGTCGAGCCGTTCACGTTTCTTCTTAGAAGAATTCAAAAATGAGCTGACATTTCCAAATGTCAAAACGACTGGAGGAACATCATTCATTGCTGTGAGTGAGGATTTATCTGAACACATCTCAAACAAATGGGAAGAGTATAAAACTCTTATCACAGATTCTGCTATATCGGCTGTACAGGAACCAATCTGGTACCTTGCTGGGACATATTATAATTACCAACCGAAAGGCGAATTGCTTGCCCAAATGATAGCTGCTAATATGTATAGTCAACTACAGCAGAAGGGATGGGTGTCTGATAAACAAGACAAAAAGTTTAATAAGACGATTGAAGGAAGTGCTGTTTATTATTCTTCCAGGACATGGTTTAGCAGCATTGAACAATTTGCGCAACAGGAGGGTATAGACATCTATCAAACCAATAATTCAGATGCAAACACAAAAGAACTTCTAATATCTTTCTGGGAAGAAAACAAACTCTTCTTAAGCGCATTGATGCATAGCTTAAAACCAGAGGAAAAGAAACATATACAATACATATTAGACTCTATGGCAAAGCGGGATACTTCTAAATATATGGTCTATTACGATGACCGCCCTATTTGCAACCAACCATTGAATAATACCCAGACAGTATGGCGCATAGTAAAACTTTGGGTAAACCTCCAACAACGGACTGTGAGTCTGGAGGAGTTGAATAAGATCTTCCCGAGACGAATCAGTCATTACTATGAATCAGGGAAATGGTATCAACATCTTTTTGTGGAAAAAGACAATTGTACCTATGATGGAGACAACGGAAATAATCAAAGGGTGCCTGATGACTGTTGGGACATAGACTGGGGTGGCAAATACGATATTCTTCTGACCTATCCTGCTATGAGTTTTCCACCGAAATATGCGACAATGCTGAAAATGTGGCGGCGAGATGATACAGAAGCGTTCATTAAACATGCAATGAACATGATTGAATTTAAGAATAAACTTTCTGTAGTCAAAGAAAAATAGAACCCCTTTATATCTGCGACCTCAACAGCTAAGATTTCCTTCATAAGAATGAATCGATAATGATACAACTTTCCAGTAATTAAGTCCTAAAAATGCCGAGGCAAGTACCTGTTCACCAAGCACTTGCCTCGTTTCTCACTATTTTTCAGCATCTTTCGATTACTCTTCGACAGCTGCCTGCGGGGGGACTAACGGATGTTGATAATCAGTTACTTACTGGTTTAGTGTAAAGTACTGGCACCTTAAATCCGACACATTCTGCGCGTTTTTACACGTTCATGACAACTATAGATGGCCTGATGGAAGATGATTCTTTTTTTCAATTTTTCTCAATGGTGATTGGGGCATCTGCTGTCGCATAAATGTATTCTCGGCTTGGTACGATTGCAATTCCTTGCAGTTTGAGTGCATTCGACAAGATGGCCATTTCCACATCGGAGCATCCCTCATCCACTTTCACATCAACAAGAAAGTCTTTCCATTGAACTTTTATATCCTTCGGCACCATACTGCCCTTTAACTCCATTTCATCTTCTCCTGGAACGAGAAAATACCTCAATTCCTGCTCATGGCGGAATGCCTGACGTTTAATCAGCAGCAGTGAAAGGTATGATGCTAGGTCGAAGTTTTGGAAGAACTGGAGATAAATATCATTGTCTTTCCCACCTGGGGTATAACGCTGATGCAAGTGTTGGATCTGATATTCGTCGAGTTCATAGTTTACTTGGCCTTCATACAAGCAGAATCCCTTGCAGCTCTTTGCCACTGCTTCACGAAACGCTTTCTTGTTAATTTTAAATTGTACACAGCGCGCTCCCAGTCCCTTTTCCCCTGATGAGTAGACTTTCCAGGCTGCCTCGTTGACAGGTGCATGGGTCAAACAACAAGCCAATACAGGTGGAGTATTACCAGTTGCTCCTTTCACTTGGGCATACGACGCATTGTAAAAGCGTCCTTCAAATTTATCTTGCCATGTATATGGCTCAACGAACCTGACTGTTCCATTTGTGAGGGACATCACGGCAACCTCCAAATTCATATACTTATAGATGAATCTATTTGTATTTCTCTCGCCCAAGTAATAACAATTACTCAGAGAATAATTATTAATGTTTTTCTTATATTCCATAATGTTCAAATATTAAGACTTTTGCTGGTTTCATTTGCAAATATAGACATTTCGCTCGAAAAGTTCAACATTCAGTCTGACGAACAAGTGAATCTCTGTTAAATTCAAGTATTCTTTGAATGGGATTGATGTACACTTTCTTGCGCTTAATAATGCTTCTTTCTGCCATAATTTTTATCGAATGGATATATGTTATTATCTAATATTATCTATAATTAATATTGTCACATCGTGAGAATAATTCAAAGCTTGGGCATATAATCTTTTATCAGTTCCCCGTCAGGGGTGAAGGATTTCCAGCCGATACAGGAATCTATGTCTGTGTTGGGAGTATTGAATACCTGCCTCTCAGAGATGTGGTATTCCATGATGCCATCATAGTACATCTTCTCTCCCACATCTTCTTTCTTCTCTTTTATATACACCCTCATGGCAGCCTCTGCATTCTCCACCGTATTGTAGAACGCCACATGATCCATAAACACTCGCCGCTTACCATTCCTGTCAGGCAAGGCACACACCCTCTTCTCCAGTTCATATATGATGAGGGCGTCTTTTGCATTGTTGTGATTAGTGCTCATGGTATTCAAGTTTTACATGCTTCACGATGAAAAATTCATCAATCCTCCAAATCGGTTTCCATGCAACGGAAGTCCCTTTCGATGCTCACATTCCAATCATGGCGATTCTTGGCTTCCTCCCTCAATGAACTTGCCTTTGCAAACAACTCGTTCATCCTACGAGCCAATTGCTTCCGTTCCTCAGGATCGGTCACTTCCTGCATCTTCCTCTGCAATTCTTTTGCAGCCTTTCGCATATCGTGGGCTTGCTGCCGAAGTTGTTCTATAGTCATTGTCTATTATTTTACAGTTAATCCAATTAGAAGAAATAATTATAAACACTCTAAAGAGGCATCTAATATATTCATTTGTAATCATTGAAATGCTCTACAAGCATTCTACAGCAGAAATTTAAATCCATTGTATAAACCCCTGTAAGAAATTCCGTCAGTTCCTTTTTGCTCATCTTATAAATTGGCTTGGAAGTTTGGCACGTATAGCGAAGCAGCCTGCTTGTACCGCCTTTCCCTTTTATGCATTTTTTTGCTGGTAAAAGAATTGCATTGGCGTTCAGTTCCTCCCTCCATCTTTCAGCAAGAACCTTGTCGTTCTCAACATGTAATTCCAAATTATACTCATGCCCGGTGCACATGCTTTTCGTACTGATGGATTTCCATTCCAGATGAGCTGTACCCCATTCTGTGGAAAGACCTATCTGGACAAAGCTTTTATCACGCAGGCCACGATGCTTGGCCATCCATTTGGCTCCTTTAAGCTTCTTCAGTTCTTTCTTCCACTGCTCGTTCAGGATTTTTTCGCTGAGCCTTTCAAATTCGCCGAAGACCTGTTGCTCAATATCATGGATAAGGTCCCTTATTACTCCATACAGATTATCAACGGCACGAATTTCTTTTTCATCTGTATTAGCATTGGCCATATCTTTGCGCACCTCTTGTACAGAATCGCGGAAAGAATAGAGACAGTCGAAGTCGTGGTCAGTCATCTTGTTCATATTACGACGTCCTAATCCTGTCAGCGTATTGAACAACATGTCCTTCCGCCATGCATCAGCTTCATTCTCGCAGAAAATATCCTTCTCCAGTGACTCAACGTATGCGCGAACGATACTTGTCAGTGACTCCGGGTAAATGCGTAGATCAAGGATATCCTGCTTCAACCATTCTATGATATCCTCGTAATAAGCAAGAGCAACAAAGCGTCGGCCGATGTTTGTCGCTTCGCCCTCGTCATTTGGATGATAGCTGCATCCATCGATTTCCTTAGTACCTGTTCCCGTAATATATAATACCCATACATTTTCCAATGCAATATTCTCTTCTTTTGTCATATGGGTTATATAGCGGCGAATTTGCCCTTCTTGATCAGGAGCATCAAAAATCTTGTTTTCTATGATGACAGCTATTCGCTTTCCTTGGGCAGAAAATGTGATGAGTCCATCAATAAGACTGTGTTTTGCATCCTTGTCGTATCGAGGATTAAAGCGAATGATTACATCAGACGGATTCTGATAGTGAATCATTTTGCCGCGCCCTTTTGTGAATCTGTTCAAAAAACTATTCAGCAGTGGGTAACGCCCTACCGAGTCTTGAAATCGAAGTAATGCCAATAGCAACTTCGTATGGTCGTTTTCACTCATTCCCCATGCCGTAAACACATTATATGGCGAATGATGCCTACGCTTATTCCTCAGTCCCTCAATCTTGTTGGCTATTTCAACAATGTTAGATTTAGAATTGCTTATTGTTTCCATTTTTTCATTGTTTTGGGTTAATATTTATTTTATAACATAGTCGCTTTACGAGAAAAATTCAAAGAAGGGCATATGATCTTTTATCAGTTCCCCGTCTGCGGTGTAGGATTTCCTGCTGATATATGATGAAGGCGTCTTCTGCTTCGCCATGATTAGTGCTCATGGTATTCAAGTTTTTCTGCAATGCCTTAGCGGCCTTTTGGGCATCCTTGTCTTTCTGCTGTAATTCTTCTGTGGTCATATCGTTGACATTAGATGATTTACATATTTCCCAGCCAATAGCCCATACAAAGGGCACCGACAGTTTCTTCGTCGAACAGTTCCATCATCTGGGCCAGGATTTGTTCTTCGTGCTCGGGGTTAATTTGTATTATATCAAAATTTTCGTATTCCTCTTGCGAGTATTCGGGACAAATTAGTGGCATGACCTCACAGAACACCATGTCTCTTGTCTGCCTCGTAAGTGGATGATTCGTTTTGTTGAACACATTCAACCAGTGCCAGCCAGCATAGTATGCCATCGTGCTATAGCCATTGCTCACGCCGACATAGTTCATGCAAGTCCTTGTCAGCATCGTCATGGCCTTCAGAGGCTCCATGCCCCTTGCTTTTTTCACGTTGTCGTAGAATAGCCGCTCTTCTGCTTCCGTCCAACCCATACAGATTCTTCAAGATTTTTCGAAAATATCAATCACCCCAGTCTTCTAAAATGCTACAAACACTCCTCAATGGTAATGAATTTGTCGAATCCTTTATCTTCTATGTTCTTTGGTGCCAGATTTATTCTTTTGGTTCCACCACGATGCCAAGTCTTCTGGCATTTTCCACCAGACGCTCGAAATCGTCCTTGCGCCACATCTTCACATTGCGTACATTGCCTTTCACATAAGGCAACTGATGAGCTTCGTCCCAATAGAAATCCCAAGAATCACTTTCTGGGCAGATGACATTCCCAAAATATTTGCTCGATTCCACATCTACTGTGACATCTTCGTCAATGTCATAGAAAAGATGTTTCAAAAAGCGATTGTGATAATAGGAATTCAAGCAACAGTCAAACTCGTTGCGCAAGTCATTTACCGTAAGTTCCTCCGTAGGATTCTCTCTACGTCGCGCCAGGCAGTAAGCCTTGAAGATAAGGAATGAGGTCTCACTCTTGGACGCAGCCTTCTGGTTCAGCCACGTCTCACCTTGTTTGGTGGCAACAAAATAGCGTGTGTTGTCACGGTTGCTGACTTTGACAATCTTTTGTGCAATGGCCAACTTCTTTTCGTCGTTTTTGAAATGATTGTAAAGCACGATTTTGAAAAGACTCTCGTTGGCATTCCAAAACTGTTCCAACAGAGGTAGTTCGTCAGGCATCTCGCTTGTGGCTTCTCCAAGCAATGTTTGGTATTCCTTTGGAAATACGGACTGGAGTGCTGCCTCAAAGGCTTCCGATTCGAACAGTGCTTCCAGGTCTTGCCTCTCCGTTTCAACGATAGCCAAGATAGAATAGTCTCTCTCGTTCTCATCATCTCGGTTTGACGGGCAACTCAGGTTGCGGATATACCCGTCTATCAGCACATTCGCTTCCACACCGCCTTTTTCAGCAGCATTAATCACGGCACAGGGTTGAATCACATAGTCAAGCAAGTCCTGGTAAGTGATATGGATGAACGATGGTGCCGTAGGGCCCTTTTTGGTATCAGAAGGCGTGAGATATACCATCAGTGGTTGCCAATAATTGTCTTCGCCAACTATAGTCTTGAGAATCCCCATAGCCCTTTGGTAGCGCATAGTCTGGGCTTTTTCTTCATCGTTGGCATAGCCCTCTTGACTATAAATTTTATTCTCAACGACTATAGGTATGGTCCAGTTCTTTTCTCTATCCTGCTCGTCTGTAAATGCCACTTTGACAAGCATCCAAATGTCGAAACGATTCTGACCATCCTTCTTAAACTGGCCATTCTCCGTCTTCTCGACTATACCGTCCAGATCCGACATCCTTTCACTGGCTAGGCCAATGATAGATTGTTCAGTTTTGACGCAATCCACCCTCAACTGATAGTTCCCCGATAAGAGATGCAGGCGCACTTGGTCATAGAAACATTTATCTTCGTTGTCAGCCTTGGCGGCTATGAGGGCGAGAAATTTTCTCAGTGGCAGTTCTTTCAGCGAGTGGGAAGCATTGGGATTGAGCAACCATGCAAGGAATGCACTGTGACGGTTCTCACTGCGCTGCACGCCTAACACGCCGAAAACGGTGCTCTGCATGTAATAGGAATTGAGCTTTTGGAATTCCGTTTTCTTATAGAAATCCAGAATAGATTGTTGGATTGTTTTCATGCTTATTTAGTATATTGGATGTCGTTTATAATATAGTTGCACCGCTGAAAAAATTCAAAGCGAGGACTAACTTAGGAGGTCTGCGATGTCGGAGGCATCGCCGCGTGTGAACCCCTCGGCACGTATTTTCATGCCACCGCGGGTTTCTATGATGACATCTGCAAACAGCAGATGGGCATCTACTGACACGCTGCCGATGGCGTCGCGGTCTATCTTCGTCTCCTTGTAGCCGATTACGCGTCCCTTGCGATAGATAACCACATCGCTTTTGATGACAATCTCGTCAGGAAAGACTACATTCTTCTTCCCTGCTATTCTGCTTGCTGTAAAGTAGTGAGCCATAATTATCTTCGATATATTGTTAGCATTGGTCGTTTTTGATCCCTCTGACATCTGCAAAAGTCCAGCTACCATGAGCCAATTTTAAACATACAGCATCCCTGCCGTTTTTAAATCCAGATTTTTCCCATGCCACATTATCAATACCATCAAGGAATTGGAGTGCATCCGGTACTTCGCAAGCATAAGGACCATCAGAATGGAAGCGACGAAGGTCTTCTTCTTGGATGTCGTACCAATTATACTTCTCCAGCAAGAGGTTGCAGTCGTTAACGAGACCGCTTAATAACGATGACGTTTCAATGATGTATAAGATGCGACAGAATACCCCAGCATAGTAAGCATAAAATAATTTCTTTCCGGCATCATCTCTGTCTTTCCAGCTCTCATACAAACTTAAATCTCCTTTATTTGCCTGACAGAACAAAAGTATGGGTATGACTCGATTTATCAAGGAGTCAAGGTCTTTTACTGTTTCTTTAACATCTGCGTCGGTTTGCTCTTGGTTCCGTACCAGCGTGTTTTTTGTAATGTGAAGTCTTGGGTCCATAATAATATACGTTATAGTGTTAAACTTGAATTAATATAGTCGCTATATGCGGAAGATTTAGAATTTTTTTAAATCTTCTATTCGAATCTTCTTGGCGATGCGCTTGTAGTACCGAACTTGATTCCCGTTTACTTTACTTGTGTCTAATTTAAAAACTCCAATAAATTTGATGCATGACTTTCCAAATTGGTCCTTCATCCGCATGAATACCACCCTCTTGAAATCTTTGTCCTTATCAGGGTCTTTCCACGGAGTTTTTGTTGTCTCTGTTATTAACTTGTGGTCTTCTGAAAGGAAGTTCTTATAACCATTTTTCCCTATAACTTTAGAATTTAATTGTATTGCCAAAGTCGGAACCCACAATTTATAATCATTTGTTAGGCGATAATAACATTTTTGAAGCCTATCGGCTGGTTCTCCTTTATCAACTCCAGTTCTCTTTCCACCACAAAGATTATATATCTCAGTAATTGTATCAAAACTTACATCATCATCAATATGAAAGCGCCCTAAACTTATAACACTATTCTTCTTATCTTCATTTGTCTCCCACTTAAGTTCTTCTTTTCTATTCTTTATTCTTTTCTTGATTATTTTTACAACGCGGTCAATATCTTTGCAGATGTCAGTATAAGAACGCGCTTTACCTTTTTGTGTAAAAATCTGGATACGATCCACCTCGCACTGGATAGCACTCTTTATGTTATCTGCCCGAATTTTGTCCTTTTGTTGCTGATTTCGATGTTGCCTTTCATCTACTTCTATACCATATTTGAGCTGAGGAAAGTACAAATCGAGAAGATAATAATTACGAGAATCTTTCTTGCTTTTAACATATTGTTGAGTGATGGGTATTAGGTTCGGATTTCCAATTTTTGTGTATATGGCATTCACAATGAAATTTTCGTATGCCTTGCCTTTCGTACGTACATTCAACATGTATGATATATATTCCAACTTATCCATATATATAATGTAAGTTTATAGTTCAGGAATGGGTTACCCCACTCCCGAACAATAATTATAATCGTAGGATAATTGAAGATAACTGCCAAGATTTTCAACTCGGACTTGAAAGTTATTTACTGTCTTTGGCCATAGCTGCAGCTCCCGTAAACATCAATATAACTAAACCGACCAGTCCTATTATACCGCCATTTTCTTGTACTCTATTTGAGTGCGCACATGCCATAATCGTAAACCCCACAATACATGGTAGGCCAGCCCAAAACCATTTTGATTTAAATAAAGGCGCTATGAAAGACATAAATGCCCCTATTCCGGTTCCTGTAGATTTTAAAGCAGATATAGCGGCCTCTTTACGTTCTTCTGACTTTTTCTGTTTTTCTGCAAACTTCATTTCAGAATCAACCTCTAAAAGTAATGACTTTATTTTGGGGTGATTGCTATAATACATTCTTGCCTTTCGAGCATAACGCTCAACAGTTGCTTTGCTCCTATCAAAGTCCTTGCGGTCTTTCATGTTAACTAGGGCGTCCTCCAGTTTCTCAAGTATCTCCTCAAGTTCTTTTGATGCCTCGGGAGTAATATATTCATCACACTCTGGGCATTTGTCTGACATTTGTGGAATATATGCTCCGCAGTGAGGGCACTCCTTTCCTTTTTTACGACGAACAGCTGCATCGGTTGCTTGTTCTATTTTCTGCTCCTCAGCATCGAGGTAAAGATTAACGACGTCACGTTTAAGACCTTGTTCCTCTGCTTCCCGTAGAATCACCTGGCGCTCCTTGTCGGTTAATACGCCATCTGTTAAAAACTGTTGAATAAGAGCCTGAAGATCTTCAGGAATTTTTAATGTTTGTTTTGCCATAATGAGTTTATTTAGATGGTTTATAGAATTAATAAAATACATTCTTAGCATGGAGGCATCTGAGGAATACTTCCTTGAAATAGTGGTGTAAGTTCCTGTACTTCGCCAGCCATTTGCCATTGCGGCATACCTTGTTTCCAGACATAGGTTTGATGGGTGAGTTGTCCCTGTTGTACCATCTGCTGCAGTTGACTCCAGTCACATGGACCCACTTGTTGTCCGTTTACACCCACCATATATTGCACTTGTGCCACTGAACCTGGCATGGGAGGCATACCACCCATACCTGGCATTGGTGGAACACCTGGCATCTGCGGAATATGCATTCCTCTTTGAGCCTGAGCGGTTTGGACACTAGCATTGAGGTTTGCCTGATGTGCACCAAGAAAATTTGTCTCCGTCTGCAAACGGGATGCTCGCTGAAGTTCTTCGCGCTGAATGCGCATGGTTTCCCGCTGATGTTCCAGTTGCATGCGCTGTATTTCTTCCTGTCCACCGAGCGACATCTCTTGCTGCCGCTTCAAGGCATCAAGATTGAGGCTAGAGCGTGTTTGCAGTGTATCTCTTTCCAAATCTGTTGTCACCGCTTTTAGCTCACGAAAACCACGGCTTGTCTGATCTACCTTAATCTCTGTGATGTCGATACTACGAACATTCACTCCAAAAAGGGTTTCAATTTTTGGCGTAACAAATCGCTGAACGAGTTCGCTTATTTCCAAAATCTTGCGTTCCAATGCTAATACTGGAATCTGATTATCGGCAGGCGCATTTGTAACAACCCCCTTAATGAATTTTGTTACCTGCCCCTTTAGTTTCTGCTGAAAAACATCATCGTTCATATTTTGCGTTTTATTGATGCTATTGAATCGACCAATGTCATCAACCCCATAAACCAACATACATTCAACAGCTATAGGCACTGCAAAGTTTTCGAAACGAGGGTCAAAAACATCAAAGTAGGGAATCCTAAACCTAATCTGACTGCCTTTAGCTAGATTGGAGAGATCTTTTTGTTGGCCTTGTAGTACGCCCTCTCTTGTTCGTTTGTCGCGTTCAGCAAGGTCCCCCATAGCCTCACGGCGAGCTTCTTCTCTTGCCAAACGTTCTTTTTCTTCAACTTCTTTTTTTGAACTGAATCCGAAAAAACTCATAGTATTTTATTTTATCAGTTATACATTATTTATTTTCTCCTGGCATGGATGGCGGCATCTGAGGCATTGCTGGCGGAGCAAGAGGATTGTTCCACTGCATTTGATTCAGTTGGTCGAGGAAAGGATTCTGGGGTGCCGCCTGCTGGGGTTGGCCCTGCGGCATGGGTGGGGCAATTGCCGCCTTCAGTTCGTTGACCACCACAAGATAGTTCTTTCCCGACTCGGGGAAATCCACCATCTTGTCCACCTTGACGTTGGGGTTCTCTGTGCTTAGGAATTCGAGCAGATGTTGTCCTGTGGGCAGCTCCGTCTTCGTTACTTGTCCGGCTTTCAGTTGAATGTCCACATACTCACCGTCGCACTGCATGAAGCAGTCCGCATCCACGCGCACGGTGACATTGACAATGCCAGTGTCTGGTTTCTGTTTTGGCTGCTCCTGCTTGGGTGGGGCGGCATTCTCTAAGAATGAAAAATCTATAGGCATATCTTATATGTTTTAGTTAGCGAATATGAAGTCTTTGTATCTCACGCTGAAGTTCAATGGTCTTCTCGATATAATGAGCCTCATTTTCCATCATTGTCGCAGCCTTCATCACTGGTTTGTAGATATTCTCATTGAAGTCAACATTAAACTTCTGGAACTGGTCGTCCTTCCACACATGACCAATTGATTCGGTCTGCTTCTTTATCTGCTGAGTAATCTGAAGCAATTGCTGCTGTGCCTTTTGTAGGTTCTTTCCGTAGTTTTGCACTGCGGAGATGTTGGTCATTACACTATTGTCTGCCATAATTCTTATGTTTTTGAGGTATTTTAGTTATAGGGTGGCTTGGTCGGGCATTTGATAGGGGGTGAAGAGCACTGGGTCGTCTCCCTCCGGGTAGTAGTAGGCTCGCAGGTGCTCTTCTTCGTCGCTGAGTGCTTCCACATCGATATCCTGACTGAAGCGCATGGGCTGGAGGAACTTGTTCTCAGAGCGCAGTATGACTTTATGGCGGAACTTATCCGTATCGTTCACATCGTAGTCGCCCTCAAAGAGAATGTTGCTGGGCTTGTCCACAAGCAACATGGTATGCACTCCCTGCAAGGGACCCTCGTCCAAAATGTAGGATAGTGCCTTGAGGTATGTCATCTTATCCGCAAGACTAACGTTTTCCTCTTGGACTTTTTCTTCTTTTGGTTGTGAAGTCTCTGCTTGGGGACCGTCTTGCTCCAACATCTTTTGTAGTTGTTGCTTTTGTTCTTCCGTCCACGCTGGGATAACTGCACTTTCGTCAATAACTATGTCTTGTAATGGCTCTAATGAATCGAAGTCGAAATCGTCACCACTGTCCCAATCACTATTGCCAGAAGACAATCCTTGGAGGGAGAGATTACGTTTCATCTCAATGAACCGCTCCTGTCCAATGATGGTCAAGACGGTTGGCTGTGCGGTATTGTTTGAGATTTCATTTACAAGGTTGTGTAATACGCCACCGCTTTCCTGACGCGGAATCAGTTTGCATAATCCCCTGGAGCTCCATTCCTCAAGAAGGGCCTTGTATTTGCTGTTCTGCTGAACCAGGCAATCTATGACAAGGAACTTGCATGCGATCCCTTTCTGCTGATACGAAAGCATAAGGGAAACTAAGGCATTCATGGCAACTGCTGCGGATTGTTCTTCCTTGTTGACTCCGAAAATGAGTATGTTTTCCAGAAAATCATTCCGAAGGGGTAACATCGTGACTCCCGCGTTTATGCCTATGTTCTGACCAATGAGGGCAACGGGACAATCATAATCGTTTTGGGCGATTTCGTCTTTGCTCTGGTCAAGATAGAAGAGCGATGAACCACAGAAATAATGTTCTCCATTGCCTGCCACGTCTGCTGCCTTTGTCTGTGCGGCCTCTATGACATCCGCAAGTTCTTCATCAGTAGCAAAATAGGTTTGCACTTGGCTCTGGAACTCCCGCTTATGATAGTAGCATGCCATACCAGTCATCTGTCGGCTGGTCATATCACTGCTCTCGGGTACCAGTTTGTCGGAGTCAGATGGGGCACTCATCATGAGGAAGCACTCTGTGAGATTCTTCAGTATTTGCCCAGAGATGTCCGTTTCGTCAAGCTGCTGAGTAGCAAGGAGCATGTGTATTCCCTGGCTTCGGCCCTGCGTGGCAATGATGTTGAGGATGTCTGATATTTCTTGTTGGATGAGTCTTTCCGTATCATTCTTGGTATGTTCCTTGAACATGACCTGACATTCGTCTGCCACAAAGAGAATCTGTGGCAGTCGGCGATTGGGGTATTTCTTGTTGTAACCGTCAATGTTGTTGACGCTTTCCTTTTGCCAGAGTTTGATACGCTGCTTGTTCTCCTCACGTAGTTCGCGAAGCACCTCAAGCGTCATCTGTGGGTCGCTATTATCTACCAGCACAGCCTTTGTATGCTTTACGCCTCGATAGCGATTGAATTCAACCCCCTTGAAGTCCATCAGGTAGAGCATCAGGTCTTCAGGCGAGTATTTGAGAATGGCGCTGCTGATGATATTGTTTATCAAGACAGATTTACCGGAACCAGACTGCCCAAGAATGAAAGCATGGATGTAGTCGCCGGAATTGAATCGAACGGTTACAGGGTGTTTGTCATTGACATCCAAACCCACAGTAACGCTGATTTCTGACATTACGGGCTCGTATGGGTTGCTCTCGAGTTGGACAAAGTCTTGCTTCAGGGCTGAGGGACGGGCGTTCTTCTTGGCCACATCTACTATTTTATTAATGTATGTAGCCCAAGTGTTGGCTTCTGCCGGGTCGATGGCAGCATCGTCAAGTGCCAACGTAAAACGATTCAGTACGTCATCGTGGCCTGAGTTGCTAAAATAGAATGTTCCGTCCTTCGGGAAAAGAATCTCCATCTTCTTTAGCATAGCTTGTGCATCAAAAGATGAAGTGCTGTGTTCATCGCTAAACTCTGCATTCATATCCCAGCTCATCATGACATAGACCCCTGCCCGGTTGCCAGCTTCTACAATTTGTGCCAACTTCTGCATGGTTGGCCTCTTTACCTGGTGGGGGAAGTCAGTCAAGATGAAGAACTGATATTTCATGCGAGCATCGCGTCCCAAGGACTCATTTAGTTCTACGAGCGAGCGCTTGCCGGCACAATTGATGGCAGACATGCGCTGGACGATAGATGTGTAGGCGTCGCTAACTACTTTGTCAAACACATCGGCATTCCCGTCAAACAAGACCCGATCATCACGGTCTCCTACTAAATACCTGTTCAATCGTGAATGGGTGTTGAAAGAATCTCCTGCGTTACCTCCGTTGTACAACACGATTTCACAAAGGTTGGCTGGAACGGTAATGGCAATTCTCCAGGCCAGTTTCTCTAATACATGATTCACACGAGCGCGAGTTCCTTCGCTATTATAGAGCATACAAAAGGCTTTTACCTCACAAATGTCTATTAAAGCGGGCAGTTCCATGTTGCCCCCTGTGAGAGAGCCTATATATAGCCCCTCAAATGGGAAATGTTGCTCATCCGAACCATTCAAGATGAAATCTCTTGAATTGGCGGATGTAGCTTTGTTTGAATCGTAATAGTTGGCCATATTTTTTCTTAGGTATTTCAGGTCTTTGTGATGTATGAAAAAATCATGATTGTACACAGCAAATCATGCATTTTCAACAAGATTCACGTCAAAATTATGAAATAATAAGTTTAAAATTGCGAGACTGATGTACCCGATTGGTTTACATGTAAACATATTGGGTACATTCTTCTGTGAAAATAAGGGGATTCAAGTTTCTAATGTAGCGACTTATTTAACACAGAGATTTATTTTGATTTATTTCAACACAGAGGAAAGAATGTGTTGCCTGGCATGCCTCTGTGTGCAATGACCTTTGGTCCTCATCTATCCCCTTAAAAAGTATTAAACGATTGACTTACTGACAAGAAATAACTATATCTCTGACGAAAAGTGTGACATTGCAACAAAAAAATACACAAAATCTTCCGTCTTTAAATAAAGTTTACTACATTTGTAGACGAAAAGTGTGACATTGCAACAAAAAAAGTACGTAAATGGTCATCAAAAGAGACAGATATCTGAAACAGATTGTCGCCAAGAAGAAAGACGGTATGATAAAGATTGTAACCGGCATACGCCGGTGCGGTAAATCATATCTGCTGAATGTTTTGTTCCGCCAGCACCTGCTTGATGAGGGCGTGGAGGAATATGACATTATTATGTTGGCACTCGATGAAGATGTGAATATACGCTACCGCAACCCGATGGAATTAGGCAAACATATCCGTGAGTTGTGTGCCGACCGGTCACGTTACTTTTATGTCTTGTTAGATGAGATACAAAAGGTGGATAGCATTCAGAATCCGTATCTGCCAGACAATCCGGAGGAGAGAATTGGTTTCGTGGATGTCTTGTTGGGACTAAAGAACATTCCCAATGTGGACCTATATGTCACGGGCAGCAACTCAAAAATGCTCTCTATGGATATACTTACCGAGTTTAAAGACCGAGGCGAGGAAATCCGAGTCAATCCCCTTACTTATGATGAGTTTATGTCTGCCTATCAAGGAGATATCCGTATGGCTTGGACGGAATTCATGATGTATGGCGGTATGCCGTTCGTATTGAGCAAGAAAAATCATGAGGACAAAGCCGCCTATCTGGTTGGACTTTTTGAGCGCACCTATATCTCTGATGTTATTGAACGCAACAACCTCAAAGGTGACAAGGATGTGCTGGAAGACCTTCTGAACATTCTGGCCTCCTCGGTTGGCAGTCTGACGAATACTACAAAACTGGAAAATACCTTCAAATCTGAGAAGGGTGTCAATATCTCACATAATACCATTGCTGCATATATTGACTCCTTTGTTGATGCTTTCATTATTAAAAAGGTTGCACGCTATGACATCAAGGGCCGTAAATACATAGGTGCACAGCAAAAGTTTTTCTACAGCGATGTGGGTCTGCGTAATGCCCGCCTGAACTTCAGGCAGCAGGAGGAGAACCACATCATGGAGAACATTCTATATAACGAGTTGACAGCGAGAGGCTTTAGTGTGGACGTAGGTGTTATAGAAACGATGATTGTCAATACCGAGGGTAAGCGCCAACGCTCGCTCTTGGAAGTGGATTTTGTGTGTCATCGAGGCCGTGCTCGCTATTATATACAATCTGCATTGACGGTAGCAGAAGAGAGCAAGCGTCAGCAGGAAACCCGTTCGCTGATGAAGATCAACGACTCTTTCGTGAAGATTGTGGTTGTTCGCGACAACATTGTTCGCTGGTACGATGAAGTTGGCATCCTTTATATCGGCATAGAAGACTTCTTGCTCAGATACATCAACACGATGGAATAAAGCCCCCGTTTATTCTTTTAAAAATGAGTCCGCAATGCCTATTTATCGGCATTGCGGACACATGAATTACCGCTTTTCAACTTTTAGTGGAAAGCAATAGATTTTATTTGTTGTTCATCTCCTCTTTTCATTATAAGAATGGTTGCTTATATTCAACCTGCCATAATGGTTTACTCACTAATTATTTCACCATCTACGACGATTTTCTTTTTGATATTGGTTATCTCTAATACAGTTTTTTTACTACCATTAGAGAAGTCCCAATAATCAAAATATAATAAATCTAAATCTTCCGTAGTATAAAAATCCGTGTTGCCGCATTCTATGTCAAATGATTTTATGGTTCTATTCCCTCTGTCGACATAAATCGTTTGCCACGAACCACTAACATCTGTTTTCTCTTCTGGAGAAGGATTAAGTCCTTTAACTCCTTGCACCATGTCCCTATGCCACTCTGCAGTGCCGTCTATCATATTTAATTTTATTGTATGCTTTCCTTTTTGGTATATCTCATATGCCTCATTGTAAAAATGTGCTTCAAATGATAGTTCCTTCAAAAGACCACACTCTGCTAAATCAAAAACAGACATATTCTTAATTAAATCCTCAGCAGCCTTTTTATCCGTGGCTGTCATTTGTTTTACTTCATCAATATGGATGCCGTTTCCAAATTCTTTGACATATTTCTTCTCTAATTCATAACGCACTATAGCATTTTCCGATGCCAAAATATTTGCATAAAAAAGAGAATCCTCCATAAGATTCTGACGAATCAAACTAATGGTGTCTATATGTTCTGATGGTGCATCTGGGAATTTTTGCAAATATGAGTCCAGAATCTCAATACTCTTAGACTGTTTCGCTTTTTCATATTGCTGGGATTCGTTCTCTGTGCATCCACAGAATAATGAAACTAACATCATAAATACAATAGACTTTCTCATGGTTTTATTTCTTGGTTATTTTGCCTACTCTTTAAAGGATTTTCGGCATCCTCCTTTTAGTCTTTCGAACCAAAGTTATGAATTTTTAACAATCGGTGTCGCAAATAGTTGTACCTGATTGGTTTGCATGTAAACATATTGGGTACATTTTTATAAATATTCGGAGTAGAAACGGAAGAAATCGGTGTGGAGCAGAGATGAAATACGAAGCAACTGGGCGGTATCGATGCTTCGATGCTCAAAAATCTTGTAGATGTTGGTGCGGCTGCAACTGAGCATGCGAGCCAGCGCAACAACGGTCAGTCCCTGCCTCTCTACTTCCTGACGAATGAGGTGGCCGATGTGGGGCGACCGTACGAATTTTGGAGATTCGCCAATGTTTGTACTTTTCCTTTTGTCATCCTTTGCTCTTTCCATAAGATTCTTACTTTATATCATGCTGGGCTGAATTCTGTTTTACATGTACTATTTTCTCTTTTCAGTCGCAAAATTAGGGCTATCTCTACAATTTGTATTGTTTCATTCGATTTCTTTCAAGAGGAATTTGTATTTTTGTCGTCGATAAGATAAACTTCCGCACCATGTTGCAGAATAACGACTACGATTCTTCCGCCTCTGGCTATAATGTTGATGCCTTCGAGGGCATCAGCCGTGAATTCACGGATGTGGAGGTGCTCGCTGTGTCGGAGGTGAACATCGTGGCGAAAGGGAAACGGTATGGGAGATGGTGGTTGCTGAAGGGACTTCGGAAGGAGGTGGCAAATGAGTCTGCCTACCAACAGCGACTCCGCAAGGAATTGGAGATATTGATGCAGTTGCAACATCCCAATGTGGTGACGGCCATCGGACTGGAGGATGTGGAGGGGATGGGGCTATCTATCGTGATGGAATATGTGGACGGGGTGACGCTGAAGGAGTGGCTGCAGGACAAGCACACCTTGAACGCACGTCGAAGAGTGGCTGATGAACTCATCGATGCCGTCAGTTATATCCACAGTAAGGGGATTGTGCACCGCGACCTGAAGCCGACAAACATCATCGTTGCCCGTAATGGAGAAAACTTGAAGCTGATAGATTTTGGGTTGGCGGACACCGACAGCCACGCTGTGCTGAAGCAGGTTGCGGGTACTCCTAAGTATATGTCGCCTGAACAGATGAGCACGACTACGGCAGACGTCAGAAACGACATCTACAGTCTGGGCGTCATCTTCCAGCAAATGGATTTGGGCTATAATGCCATTGTCAGGCGGTGCCTCCTACCAATAGACGACCGGTTCCAGAACATGACGGAACTGCGTGATAGCATAAGGCGGCACAACGCCCGAAGCCGACGTTGGCTGTTCGTGGGGATTGCGGCGCTGTTTGCTATATTACTGACTTTTGTGATTGGCCTTGCCGCCCGACAGAAATCGCTCAGCCAGACAATCAGCAGCCAGCATCAAACCATCGGCAGTCAACAACGTACCTTGACAGCGCAGGATAAAGAGATAGAAAGGCTGAAGCGGACGACCACGGAAAACCAGTTGGAAGCAGACTCTCAGAAAGTGGTGATAGCGTCTCTTTCATCAGAGAACCAGCACCGGAAGGCGAGCGATGAGGAGGCGAACCAAAAAGCATTGAGTCAACAACGGATAGAAAAGTGCTTTATTGAAGGCGTTGACAGCCTGCGTGAGGCGATAGCATTAGTGACGAACGCCGAAGAGATGAGGGTGTGTCAAAATAGGCACATCCTCGTTTTCTGTTTTTTCATGTTGGCAC
>ERZ842401.2908-NODE-2908-length-22012-cov-8.094093_pt1 | contig 22012 bp, 14 predicted proteins | sample MGYA00521270_ERZ842401 | MGnify/ENA primary metagenome ERZ842401 (study PRJEB31892, sample SAMEA3878208) | bioreactor metagenome | biome: Moose rumen | place: Sweden | collected 2011-10 | study: EMG produced TPA metagenomics assembly of the PRJEB12797 data set...
ATTTGTTCCTGCTCAGTCCGGGGTTGCGCTATCCCGACGCCGTAAAGACTATGGCTCGGTTCATTTATCCCGATATATTTTCGTGACCGGCATGGGCGACCTCGACACGATTAAGGCGAACATGACGCAGGCTATAGCCGATAACGCGGCGTGGCAGACCATAGGCGCGATTAGGGATAAGCGGCTCTACTTCCTGCCGCAAGATTTGTTCCTGCTCAGTCCGGGGTTGCGCTATCCCGACGCCGTAAAGACTATGGCGCGGCTAATTTACCCCGATAAATTTTAAGGAGGCTCCGATACGTGGAAAATCGCGACAAGGCAACAGGTGTGGAAAATATTTTAATCATTCGCCTCGACGCAATCGGCGACATGATTTTAACGTCGGGCTTTATCCGCGAAGTGCGGGCAAATTTTCCGTCGGCGCGGATAACGCTTGTTTGTTCGCCGCGCGTCCGCCCTGTCGTCGAGCTGTGTCCGTATATCAATCGGCTGTTGACCTTCGATATACAAACGCTCGACCGCAATATCCCGACGATGCAAGAAACGTTGGCGGACTTCTGCAAGGAAAATTTTGGGCAAGAGAAAATTTCAATCGCGTTTTCGCCGCAATGGGGCAGTGATAATCTGCCCGCCCTTTTAATGGCGCGACTCAGCGACGCACGCGAACGCATAGGCTACGGCAGTTATCCCTATGCCGCTTGGCTCGACGATCCGCCCCCGCAAGTCGCCGCGCTCGATAACTTTTTGCTTACCAAAAATATCGTGACGCCGCGCAACGTCGTGAGTGAAGCCGATAAAACTTTTTACCTTTTGGAAGCCGTCGGGTTGGCGGTTAATCGGCGACATATGGAGCTTTTCTTCGGCGAGGAGGATTTCAGTCGGGCAAAGGACATGCTCCGTAACGTTCCGCCGACGTGCAAGAAAGTTTTGCTCGGCATAGGCGCGGGCGGCGAAAGCAGAAAATATCCCGCCGATAAATATCTCGTCGCGCTCAAGGAGCTTGTCAAAAAAAATTTGGTGTTCGTTATCGTCGGCGGCAAGGCGGAGCTGAACGACGCGAATTTTATCGAACGGAATATGCCGCACGGAAAAGTTTTAAACCTCGTCGGCAAGACGACGTTGCGCGAGACCGAGGCGGTTATCAGTCAAGCGGATTTTTATATAGGCAACGATTCGGGCGTAATGCACATGGCGGCGGCGGCTCAAGTGCCCGTGCTTGCTTTGTATCGCGAGGCGCAGGATAAGGAAGAGATTTTGCCGGGCATATTCAGCGAGTTTCGACGGTTTCCGCCCTTGCAAACGCAGGCGGTTATTCTGCGCCCCGACCGACAGTTGGCGGATTGCGAACGTCGCGGCAGGATTTACGGCTGGTGTCATCATGCCGAGGCGCATTGCATTACGAAAATCCCGCCGCAAGGGATTGTTGCCGCCTTCGAGACATTGGAGAGTATAGTTAATTCTAAGGAGTGATGTGAATGGCAATTTACAACCTCCCGCCGCCGCATGAGCGATTGAACGTATTCTTCGGCGACCTGTTCAAGGAAATGCGCACGGCTCCGCCCGAAGCTTATGGAGCGTTTTTGGTGCGAGCCGAGGAGGAATTCAAACGTGTGGGTTATCGCGATAAGGCAACGGGCGTGGAAAATATTTTAATCATTCGGCTCGACGCAATCGGCGACATGATTTTAACATCAGGTTTTATCCGCGAGGTGCGTAAAAATTTCCCGAAGGCGCGGATAACGCTGGTTGTTCAGCCGCGTGTTTATTCTGTCGTCGAGCTTTGCCCCTACGTCAACGAGGTTTTGACTTTCGACGCATTTAATTCCGTAAAAAGTTACGTCGAACTGTTGGAGCGAATCGCGCTGTTTTGCAGAGATAATCTTTGGCGTAAACGTTTTTCAATCGCGTTTTCGCCGCGTTGGCATTACGATACTTTATCGACGTTGTTGTTGCTGTGGCTCAGCGGCGCACGCGAGCGAATCGGTTATGGCTCCAATCCCTTGGTTGAGTCCGCGCAGGTCGACGCCACAGATAATTTCCTGCTCACGAAAGTTATTCGCCTGCCGCAAACCGACATCTGCGACGCCAAGAAGAATTTTTATCTGTTGGAGGCGGCGGGCTTAAAAGTAAACGAAACGCACATGGAGCTTTTCTACGACGCAGAGGATTTTCGATACGCCAAAGAATTGCTCGAAAACATTCCGCCATCTTGCAAGAAAGTTATGCTCGGCATAGGCGCACAAGAGCCCTGCAAACGTTATCCCGTCGAAAAGTATTTGATTGCTTTGCGCGAGCTTGCCAAAAAAGATTTGGTCTTTGTGATAGTCGGCGGGCAAACCGACTTTGAAGCCGCAACCTTTATCGAACAGAATATGCCTCGCGGAAAAGTTTTAAACCTTGCGGGAAAGACTACGTTGCGTCAATGTGAAGCTCTTGCGGCTCAAACGGATTTTTATCTCGGCAACGATACCGGCAACATGCATATGGCGGCGGCAGAGCAAATCCCTGTACTCGTGCTTTATCGCGAGGCTGCCGACAGCAAAGATTATTTGCCGAACGGCTTAAGCGGATTTTGTCGTTTCCCGCCGTATCAGACGAAAGCCGTTGTATTGCGTCCCGACCGTCGGCTGGGCGATTGTGCGCAGTTGCCGCCCATCTATGGCGGGTGTCATCATCGAGAGCCGCATTGCATTACGCAAATCACGCCGCAGGAGATTATCGCCGCCTTTGAAAAATTGGAGGAGCTTTGATGTTCATTGATACGCATTGCCACTTGGAGGACGAAAACTTTTCAGCCGACCGCGCAGACGTTTTGAATCGTGCTCGCGCCGCGCAGGTTGAGCGCATTATAAATTTCGGCAGTACCATGCACAGTTCAATCGCCGTGGCGGAGCTTGCCGAAAATTACGCGGAGCTTTATGCGGGCGTGGGCATTCACCCCGAAGAAATTGACGACTTCGACGCCGCAACGTGCAATCGCCTTGCCGACCTCGCCGCAAATAAAAAAATCGTCGCTATCGGCGAAATCGGCTTGGATTATCATTGGGAAAAGGATTCGGAGCGGCGGCTGATTCAGCAGAGAATTTTCATCGAGCAGTTGGATTTGGCGCGGCAGTTGAAGTTGCCGGTATGTGTGCACGACCGCGACGCTCATGCCGACACGCTTAAGATTTTACAGGCGGAGGCTCGTGACCTGCGCGGAGTGTTGCATTGTTATTCGGGCAGTTTGGAGACGGCGCGGGAAGTTTGGAAGCTCGGCTGGTATATCGGCGTCGACGGACCGCTTACGTTCAAGAATTCCGCCAAGTTGCCCGAAGTGGTAAAGGCGGCTCCGCTTGAGCTGATTTTAATCGAAACCGACGCGCCCTATCTTGCGCCCGTGCCCTATCGCGGCAAGCGCAACGAGCCTGCTTACGTCGTCGAGGTCGCAAAAAAATTGGCGGAAGTGCGCGGAGAAACTTTAAAGGAAGTCGCCGCCTACACAACCGCCAATGCGAAGTCGCTTTACAGACTTTAGAAAGAAACCTGTATGTCTTTGCTTATGCGAGCCGGTCAATCGAAAAATCTTTTGCCGGGAACGATACCGCGCTCAATCTTAACGCTCTTGATATTTTTACCGGCGATGTTCCACATTTCATATCCCGTCGAAAAGTCAGCGTCAGACTTCGCGGCGGGATTTTTCTTCAGCAATAAAACACCGTCGTCTAGGCTCCGGATAACATTTCTGCCGCCGTCAATCGTCTTGTCGCCGCAGCAACAAATCGTGAATGCAAATTCGCCAATCGTCGTGACGCTCGCGGGAATGGTCACTTGCTCAAGGTGTCTGCACTCTATGAAGACTAGCTCGCCAATCTTCTCGACGCCGTCCTCAATAACTATCCTTTGAATTTTGGGCACACTGTCAAACCAAGGCGGCTCCTCGGCGGAGTAGCAGTCTATTTCGCTCACGCCTCCGACCGTCAATGTTTTATCCGCGATTTCCCAACACAAATTCATACAAGCAACACCTTTGGGATAATAAATCTTTTTAAGGCTCGAACACTCTGGAAAAGCCGTCCTTCTAATCGATTTGGTGCCGACAGGGATTGTTATCTCCCGCAAATTCGTGCAGCTGTTGAACGAATTTTGACCAATGCTCGTGGCTCCCGCCTTGATAACGACCTTTGCGATTATAGAGTGCAGATTAGACCAAGGAGCCTTATCCTCTTCGGAATAATTGTACATGTTGCCGGGCTCACTGATTGTCAACGTATCGTTTTCGAGTCGCCACGTTAAGTCGTCGCCGCAAATACCCCATAAAAGTCTCTTGGGTATTGTTATATCGGTCAAGCTCGTGCATCCGTCGAAAACTTTGCTGCCAATAGAAGAAAAGCTTTCGACGATAATCAAATTTCTTATCAAACCGCTGCCGGCACACCATGAAGCCGCTCCTTCCTTCTCAATCCCGTCGGATGTGAAGACACCATATTTGCCTTTTGACCAAAAATCGCCGTTAATCTTGCCGCGCCCGCTTATTGTGAGCGTATTACCGTCCAGTAGCCACGTCGTGTTATCATCGCAAGTGCCACTCAAAAATCGGTTGGGGATTTTTATTTTCGTCAAGTTCAGGCAACGGTTAAAAGACCAAGCACCGATAACCTCGATGTCGTTGGGAATTTCTATCTCCCTTAGGCTCGTGCAACCCTCAAAAGCATAGTCGCCGATTCGTATGACGGTGTCGTGAATGACTATTTCCCGCAAATTCGTGCAACCGTAGAACGCATTTTGACCAATGCTCGTGACTCCTTCCTCTATAACGATTTTTACGATTAAAGGATACAAGTGTCACCAAGGAGTGTCGTCATCGTCTTCGCAATAATAATCATATATATAGCCTTGCCCGCTGATTGTAAGCGTACCGTCTTTGAACAACCACGTTAAATTTCTTCCGCACTTTCCGCTTGTCATGTCAATTACCTCCTTGCAAAAGACGCCGCCCGTTAAGGCGACGCCGAAATTTCTTACAGTATGAATTGAGACAAGTCGCGATTCTTCGCAATGTCCTTGAGCCGCTCGTCGACGTAAGCCGCATCGATAACGACTTCCGTCTTGCCGTCCTTGACCATGTCGGGTGCCTCGAACGAAATTTGCTCCAGCAACTTTTCAAGCAACGTGTGAAGCCTCCGCGCTCCTATGTCCTCCGATTGCTCGTTGACGTTTTCGGCAAGCTCGGCGATTCGCTCTATCGCGCTCGGTTGGAAGTCCAACGCCAGCCCTTCCGTCTGCAACAACGCCTTGTACTGCTTGAGCAACGCGTTTTGCGGCTCCGTCAAGATTTTCTCGAAGTCCGCCTTAAGCAACGATTTAAGCTCCACGCGTATCGGGAAACGCCCTTGCAATTCGGGGATTAAGTCGGAGGGCTTAGCCGTATGGAACGCGCCCGCCGCTATGAACAGGATATAATCCGTCTTGACGGGACCGTATTTCGTCATTACGGTGGAGCCTTCGACAATCGGGAGGATGTCGCGCTGAACGCCCTCGCGGCTAACGTCGGGTCCGGAACTTGAACCCTTGACGGCAACCTTGTCAATCTCGTCGAGGAAGACGATACCGCTGCGCTCGGCAAGCTCCACCGCCGCCTCCGATACTTCCTCCATGTCGATGAGCTTTTCGGCTTCCTCCTGCTCCAAAATCTTCCGCGCCGTCGCAACGGTGACTTTACGCTTGCGCATACGTTTGGGCATGAGAGAGCTAACCATATCCTGAAGATTATCGCCCATGCCCTCCAAGCTCGAACCGCTGAACATGCCGACCATTGGCTTGGCGTGATCCGCAACTTCAAGCTCGATGACTTGCTCCTCCATTTTGCCCGCCAAGAGACGTTTCTTGACGAACTCGCGACCGGGCTTTTTGGTATCCTCGATCTCGTCGGGCGGCGTGTCCGATTCCGCGTTGCCGAAAAGTTTGCCCAGCGGATTTTGCGAACGCTTAGGCTCCGGTACCAACACGTCCAACAAACGCTCAAGCGCGTTGGCGGCGGCTTTCTCCTTGACCTCCTCGGTGCGTTGCTTGCGTACCATGCGCACCGCCGTTTGTGCCAAGTCGCGGATTATCGATTCCACGTCGCGCCCCACGTAGCCGACCTCGGTGAATTTCGTCGCCTCCACCTTGATAAACGGTGCCTTAACCAGCTTAGCCAATCGCCGCGCTATCTCCGTTTTGCCGACGCCCGTCGAGCCTATCATCAAAATATTTTTCGGGATAACGTCGTCGCGCATTTCGTCGGGCAACTTGTGACTGCGCCAACGATTTCTCAGCGCGATTGCCACAGACTTTTTAGCCTCGTCCTGCCCAACGATATATTTATCCAGCTCCGCCACTATCTCGCGCGGCGTCTGGTCATTCAAGCCCAATTCCTGCGTTACCTGTTTCTTGCCTGCCATTAAGTGTATCCTCCTCAAAGTTCCTCGACGATTATATTTTGATTCGTGAAGACGCAAATATCCGCCGCGATTGTCAAAGCCTCCTTGGCTATCTGCGCCGCCGTCATGTCGGTATGCGTGATTAAGGCTCGCCCCGCCGCCAACGCATAGAAGCCGCCAGAACCTATCGCCGCTACGTCGCCGTCAGGCTCTATCACTTCGCCGTTGCCCGAAAGCAAAAGTATCATGTCCTTATCCGCCACGAGGAGCAACGCCTCAAGCCGCCGCAAGATTTTATCCGTGCGCCAATCTTTTGCCAAAGCCACTGCCGCCCGCTGAAGGTGCCCGTGCGTCGATTCAAGTTTCTCCTCGAACTTTTCAAACAGCGTGAACGCGTCGGCGACCGAGCCTGCGAAGCCCGCGATTATCTTGTCGTGATACAGGCGGCGAACTTTTTTAGCCGTCGACTTCATGACCGTTGAGTTGCCGAACGTGACTTGCCCGTCGCCCGCCAACGCTACTTTGCCGTCGCGCTTGACCGCTACTATCGTCGTCGAATGAAATTCCATTTATATCAACTCCAAAAATTTTTCCAAATCCTCCAACGCTCTGGCTGATAATTTTTCCTTGCGCAAACGTTTGGGCGTGCGACCCTCAAGCGGCGGCAACAATCCGAACGTAACGTTCATGGGCTGAAAGTCCTCCGCGACCGCTGTCGTTATGTAGTGCGCCAAGGCTCCGTGGCAAGTCGTCGGCGGGAATATCAGCGGCTCCAAATTTTTAGCAAGCCGCGCCGCGTTGACGCCCGCCATTAAGCCCGACGCCGCCGATTCGACGTAGCCCTCCACGCCCGTGATTTGCCCCGCGAATAATATCCTCGGCGAACTTTTAAGTTGAAACGTCGGCATTAAAAGTTTCGGCGAATTGATGTAAGTGTTCCTGTGCATGACGCCGAATCTTACGAACTGAGCCGCCTCCAGCCCCGGTATCAGGCGGAAGACGCGCCGTTGTTCGCCCCACGTCAAATGCGTTTGGAATCCAACCAAATTGTAGAGCGTCGCCTCGCGATTGTCCTGCCGCAGTTGCACGACAGCATAAGGCATTCGCCCCGTGCGCGGGTCTTTCAAGCCGACGGGTTTTAAGTTGCCGTAGCGCATGGTGTCTTCGCCGCGTGACGCCAATACTTCGACCGGCAAGCAGCCCTCAAAGAAAATTTCCCGTTCAAAATCGTGCGGCTTAGTCTTCTCGGCGGCAACCAACTCTGCGCGGAAAGTCAGATATTCGTCACGCGTCATGGGGCAATTTATATAAGCGTCGCCGTCGCCCTTGCCGTAGCGCGAAGCCTTGAACGCCTTGCCGAAGTCAATCGAATCGACCGTAACAATGGGAGCCGCCGCGTCGTAGAAATAAAAATCGTCGCCGCCCGTGAGCCGCTTAATTTCGTCGGCAAGTGCGCCTTCGGTGAGCGGACCGCTTGCGATTATCAACACGTCGTCGAAGTCAAGGCTCGTAACCTCCTCCTCGGCGAAGTGCACCACCGATTTAACGCGCTCGGTGACCAGCCGCCCAAATTCTGCGCGGTCTACCGCCAATGCGCCGCCCGCCGGGATTTGCGCCGAATCAGCCGCCGCCATTATCACCGAATCGAGCCGCCGCAATTCTTCCTTGAGCACGCCGACCGCATTGTTCAAGCCCGCCGCCCGCAATGAGTTACTGCAGACCAATTCGGCGAAGTTGCCCGTTTTGTGCGCGGGTGTCAATTTGGTCGGGCGCATCTCGTGCAAGACGACTTCCACGCCGCGTTTGGCGATTTGCCACGCCGCCTCGGAGCCGGCAAACCCCGCCCCTATAACGTGAACTTTCAAGATTGCGCCTCCGATTTACGTGCTTTGCGTTCACGACGAGCCTCGGCGCGTTTTTTTATGTCCGCCAAAATTTTATTCATCGGGTGATTTTCCCGCGTCGAACAAGCCTCGTTGCCGCAATAGAACATGGGCGTGCGGTCGCGGAAACGGTGCGCGAACATCGTAGACCCGCAAACCTTACAAGTTATCGTCTGCGGCTCGTCCCACGTCGAAAAGTCGCACGACGTGCAACAGTAAAACGTCCGCCCCCGACTGATTGAACGCCTTGCCAATTGCCCGCCGCACTTCGGACATTTTTGCGCCAACGGCTCCAGCAACGGCTTGGTGTTTTTACATTCGGGGTAGCCCGAACACGCCAGAAACATTCCGTAGCGTCCGTGGCGAATCAGCATTTTGCGCCCGCATTTGTCGCAAGTCTCCTCAGATTCGACGACCGGCTCGCTTTGCGGTTGAGCGTCCTCGCCGAGTGTAGCCATAGCCTCCGAGTACGCCGCATTGAACATCGCGCAATAATTTTCAATCACGTTGGACTTTTGAACTTTGCCCGTCGCAACCTCGCGGAGTTTGTCGGCAACCTCGTTGTAAGCCGTCGCGCTGAACACATCATCGAAGAAGCCCGCCAAAGCGTCAAGCACGCGTTGACCCAGCGCGGTGACTTTGTACGTCGAATCCGCCGCCGTGATGTATTTGCGCTTGATAAGGCTGGCGATACCGACCGCGTAATACTCCGCCCAATCAACGCCCAGCGCGTCGAATTTAGCCATCAACGCCGCGTCGTCGGAGCCGGCAAGCTTAATCTGCGCGGGCGTCGCAAGTTGCGCGTAAATCAGGCTGTAGACCTTGAACTGTTGCTCGGTAAGATATTTGCGGACGGCGTCGGGTTCGCGGCGTTCGCTCGTTAAGGCTATCGCTTTGCCGTGCGGGTAGGTTATGAGTCCGCCGCAACTGCCCGCCTCAAAGTTCATGCCCTCGTAGAGTTGGTCGGCGATTATCCGCGTGCGTGCCGCCGAAAAGTCCAATTCCTGCCGCGCCAATTCTTGGAGAGTCGCTGAAGTCAAGCTTTGCCCGACAGTCGCCTCAATCTGCGCGGGTGCCTCGGCGATTAACCTCAGCAACATGGCGCGGAACCTGCCGACTTTGACGCCCCGCCAAATCGCTCGCGACAAATATTCCCCGACTTTGTGGCTTACGTATTTGTCAAGCAACTGTTTGGTTTGAAACGCCTCCGCTAAATTTTCGTTAATCGGCTGTGCGTCCTCCATTGCTGCCTTGAAAGCGTCCTTTGTAAGTTCGTTTAGCAACAGTCTGCAACGCGAATCGGGATTCACGCCGAAAAGTTCGCAGTACTGCCGCGCCAAAAATTCTCCTTGTGCGTCGGGATTCGTCGCAAAAAAAACCCGCCGCGCCTTCAAGGTTTCGCGCTTGAGTTCGGTGAGTAATTTCCCTTTGCCGCGCACCGTGATATAGTCGGGCTGATAATCGTCGTCCACCCCGATTCGGCTTTTGGGCAAATCCTTAAGGAAGCCGTCCGTCGACATTACCGAATACATTCGCCCCGCGAATTTTCGGAGCGTCCGAGCTTTCGCGCCGCTCTCAACCAATATCACCGACTTTAAAGTTTTCTCTGCCACCTGTTCAACCTCCAACTTTGCGCTTGTATCGCCGCGTTCAACCGCCCAGCTTGCGTTTGTAACGCCCAATCTCCTCGATTATGCAACCTTTCCTGTCAAGTTCCAAAATAATATCGGGCAACTCGTTCGGAAGAATCTCCTCAACCTGCATTAAAATTTCATCGTCCGAAATGTACCTGTCGAACGGAATAACCTCCAAAACCTTAACCGCCGTGTCGTCAAGGATAATCGGCTCGACGGCTTCAGGCTCGCTCTTGACGGCGGCAACCAAATTGTATTCGTTCAGCACGTCTTGAGCATTTTTGATAAGCGTCGCGCCGTCGCGAATCAGCTCGTTGCAGCCGCGACTCATCTTGGCGTAAATTTGCCCCGGAACCGCGAATACGTCACGACCGTAATCGTTAGCACGGTCGCTCGTGATTAGTGCGCCGCTTTTGGAGTCCGCCTCCACGACGATAATCCCGCGACTAAGCCCCGCGATAACTCTGTTGCGCGTCGGGAAGGTGCCTTGATTGGGCGGCAGTTGCGGCGGGAATTCGCTAAGGACGACGCCCGCCTCGGCTATCTGTTCAAAAAGCTTTTTATTTTCGCGGGGGAAGATAACATTTATACCGCAACCCAAAACGGCGACGGTGCGCCCCGTCTCCAAAGCTCCGCGATGAGCAAAGCTGTCTATGCCGCGAGCCGCGCCGCTGACGACGGTCAAACCTGCCGCCGCCAATTCCCGCCCCAACTCCAACGCGACGTTTTGCCCGTAAGACGTATTGTGCCGCGAGCCGACTATCCCGATTCGCTGAGCGTTCGGTTGCAAGTTGCCGCGATAATAGAAAAACGCCGGCGCAGTGTCAATTTCCTTGAGCAACGGCGGATAATCCTCGTCGAAGATACTGCACAGCTTGATTTTCTGCCGTTGGCAATAGCCGACAAGTTTATCGGGCGCGTCGGGATGAGTTTGGCGGAAATTCAGAAACGCCTCCAGCGAAGGCTTGCGGACGCCCGACTTGACGAGGTCGGCGACGGAGGCTTTCCAAGCGGTTTTGGCACTGCCGAAGTACTTCACGACCAGGGCGATACTTCTGTTGCCGAAGCCCTCCGCGCCGCCCATTGCCGCCATATAGTACTTTTCCACGTTGCCGCCCTCCCAATCGCTTTTACGCGCCGTATAATACCACAAAAATTTTTTACTGCAAATTTTTCGCGCTTAAGTGACAAAAATTTTTGGGCGTGATATTATTGCCGCAAATTTTTTGGAGGCGATGACGTTGATAACGCCGGAATTGTTGGCGCGGATAAACGAGCTGGCGCGAAAAAAACGGACAATCGGCTTGACGGCAGAGGAGCTTGCCGAGCAAAAAGGCTTGTACAAAATATATTTGGCGGCGATACGCGGGCAAGTGACGAGCTTGTTGGAAAGTATCGAATTCGTGGACGCGGAGGTAAAAAAATGAACAAATTCAAGGTTGGCTTTATCGGCGGCGGTGCGCTTGCCGAATCGATTATTCGCGGCATTTGCGGCAAGATTTTTGCGCCGAGCGATATTTTTGTTTCGGAGATTAGGGCGGAGCGTTGCGAGGAACTGATTATGCGCTACGCCGTCAACGCCACGACGGGCGCGAATTTCCTCGACAAGGTGAGCCTGCTGATAGTGGCGGTCAAGCCCAAAGACGCCGAGGCGACGTTCGCGAAGTTGCAAGGGAAAATCCCCGCGTCGACGCTGATAACCTACACGGTGGCGGGGCTTAAGTTGGCTAACGTCGAGAAATTCTTCCCCGAACATAAAATCGTGCGAATCATGCCCAACGTAGCGGTATCGGTCGGCGAGAGCATGACGGCTTACACGCTCAACAAAAATGCCGCGCAGGGCGGCGAGCTGATAAAAACTTTCTGGTCGACGCTGGGGCGTGCGGTCGAGGTCGAGGAAAAATTGATGGACGCGGTGACGGGGCTTAGCGGCTCCGGACCGGCTTACGCGTTCCTGATGATTGACGCGCTGTCTGACGGCGGCGTAGCGGCGGGCTTATCGCGGGCGCAGGCGATTGAATTGGCGGCGCAAACGCTCCTGGGCGCGGCTAAGATGGTCTTGCAACTGGGCGAACACCCCGACGTTTTGCGCGACAAGGTAACCAGTCCTGCCGGCACGACGATTGAAGGTGTCCGCGTCTTGGAGCGCGGCGGCGTTCGGAGCGCGTTGATTGAGGCAGTCCTCGCGGCTACCGCCAAATCAAAATCGCTATAAAAATTTTTTACGGGAGGTCGCATGGAAAGCATATCGCAAAAGGGGCAAGGTATGCTCGAATACGCCTTGCTCTTGGGCTTTATCGCCGCGTGGCGATAGTCGTCTTCGTTAAGGGCGGTCTCGGCTACGCTATGGGAGGCGCGTTCGGCACGGCGGGCGAAAACTTGGCGGCGTCGAGCGAAACCTCCTTCGACTACGAGACGCTGACCGCCGAGGACGTTGCTCCGACCTACAAAACCCTAAACCGGCAGGCGATAAATCTTTCCGTGCAAAATATGTACGGCACGGTTATGGGCAGCGATACCGTCGACAAGGCGATTAAGTCCGAGACCAATCTGTTCGCCGACCCGACTGCCACGTCCGAAGGGCACCTTGCCTCGACGAAGGCTGAAGACGGATACCTTGCAAGCCCGCTATTCCGACGGCAAGGAGGTCATTTACTACCGCTTTTCGCCCGACGCCAATAACGTCATGCAAATCGAAACCAATTCCGATAAAACTTTTCGCGAGTTCATGTCGCCGTTAGCCTGCAGCGGCGGTTGGGAATACGACCGTTAAAGAAAATCTGCGCGGAGGCTTTAAATCCCGTCAACACGGCGGGATTTTTTGTGTTATAATTGCCTTGCTCAAACCGAGCAGGAAAGGACGGATACCAATGGGCGACAACGATATTCAATGGAGCGGCGCGACCGAAATAACCGAGGGCGGCACCTACGAGGACGAAAGTTATAATTCGACGACCGCCAACGAAAACGCCTTGCTAATCGATACCGACGAGGACGTGGAGCTGAACAATCCGACCGTCACGAAAAGCGGCGGCGGCTCGGCAGACGATAACGCAAGCTTTTACGGCACCAACGCGGCTGTCCTGGTTATGGGCGGCACCACGACCTCAATCACGGGCGGCACAATCAATACCTCGGCGGCGGGCGCGAACGGCGTCTTCAGCTACGGCGGCAACGGCGGCGAAAACGGCGCGGCGGGCGACGGCACCGAAGTCATCATTTCCGAAACCACAATTAGAACCACCGGCGACGGCGCGGGCGGTATCATGACAACCGGCGGCGGCACCACTCAGGCTAATAACTTGACCGTAACGACAAGCGGACGCTCAAGCGCACCGATTCGCACGGACAGAGGCGGCGGCTCCGTCACCGTCAACGGCGGCTCCTATACCTCAAGCGGGCAGGGCTCCCCCGCCGTATATTCAACCGCCGACATCGAAATTGAAGACGCCACGCTTACCTCCAATCTCTCGGAGGGCGTCTGCATTGAAGGGCAAAATTCCGTTGCGCTCACGAATTGCACACTAACCGCCAACAACACCGCTCGTAACGGCAATGCACAATTCCTCGACGGCGTGATGATTTATCAATCCATGTCGGGCGACTCCTCGGAAGGCACAGCGACTTTTTCCATGACGGGCGGCACCTTTACCAACAAGAGCGGGCACGCTTTCCACGTCACGAACACCGAAGCCGTTATCAATCTGGAAGGCGTCACCATTGAAAATACGTCGGGCATTTTGCTCAGCGTCAGCGACGACGGTTGGAGCGGAGCCTCTAATGTTGCCACGCTCAACGCAAATTGGCAGGAACTCACGGGCGACATCCTCGTCGGCGATAACTCCGAATTGACGCTTAACCTTTCGGACAGCTCGACGTTCACGGGCAATATCAGCGGCTCAATCACCAACGCAAGCGGCTCCGCCATTTCAAGCGAAGTCGGCACCGTCAGCGTAACCTTGGACGATACCAGTAAATGGGTCTTGACGGGCGACGCTTATATCAGCGACTTTTCGGGCGACGCCGCCAATATCGTTGCCAATGGTTTCACCGTCTACGTAAACAACGAAGCTCTGGACGGCACGACTGCCAACGACGATACCGCTACGACCGTTGCAAGCGGCATAGCTCTAAGCGCGGACGGCTCCACTTTGACGCTAGACGAGGACTTTGAGGGCAATACCATTGACTTGGCGAATTATCCCTCCGTTACCACCGTCGACGCCGAAAATGCTCCCGCCAATAACGACGACGGCTTGACTATCGCAGGCAACGCGCTGAATAATTCTATCGCGGGCAGCAGTCAGAACGTGAACCTCCTAACGGGCAGTTCGGGCAACAACACCTTGACCTTCGGCAGCGACTTAGGCAATTTTGTTTACTACAGCGCGGCGGGCAATGATACCGTCACGGACTTTGCTTCGGGCACATTCGGCGACATCGTGATTATCGATACCACGGTTGAAAGTGTCATTAGAAGCGGCTCCAACGTCTCCATTACGGCATCTAACGGCAATGCTATCGTCTTGCAAACCGACAGCGAGGACGAACTCATCTTCTACTCCGTTGACGGCGTGAACGCCAAATCCGCGCAGATTGCCGACAGCACCGTCGATGCAATTCTTTACTCAGCCGATACGGATTATTTTGCCCTCGGACAGGAAGGCGTCTTGATTGTTTCGGACGACGCGGACAATGACATTCGACTCGACGGCTCGGAGGGGCAGGAATTCTTCAATATCGCGAACATCGACGCCTCGAACGCCACGGGCGATAACAGTTTGGGCGGCGACGCGAAAGCCAATATCATAATCGGCGGCAGCGGCTCAAACGTATTGTGGGGCGGCGAAGACTCGGCGGACGATATTCTGTTCGGCGGCGGCGAAAATGTATTCTTCCTCGGCAAAGCAAACGGTAACGACTTTGTGGCGAATGCCTCCGCGACCGATACCGTCAACCTGTACAACGCGACCTTGAGCGACATAGTTGCCACTTCGGACAACAACGGCGTCATATCGGTTGCGTTCAATACCGGCAACGTCATCGCCGTCCAAAGCACCGACACCTTAAGCGCGACGTTTACTCTTTCAGACGGCTCCGCTTACCAATACAATCACGCAACTCAAACTTGGCAGGAAGCATAAAAATTATTTTTCGTCCTTCGGGCTTCGGCTCGGAGGATTTTTTTTTAACTGTTGCAAATTACCCTTCAAATGTGGTTTAATTAGCCTCGACGCGTATTCCGCCCGTCCCGACGGCGGACTGAAGCGCGATTGATTTTGGAAAGGAGAAGCTCCGCAAGCTCAAGCCTCGAAGGAACTGCAAAGCAACGGGCTTGCGTTGAGAATATAGCGACGTTTACAGGCAGTTCATTTCACGAATATGTGAGGATTATCTTATGTGAAAGAAAGGAGGATTCCAATGAGCGAATTTGCATTCGATCTTCAGCGTTTTGCTGAACTGGGGAGAGATAACTCGACTTCGGAAACACCGACACCGACGACGGAAACTCAGTCGGGAGGTGCCGAAGACGACGCAAGGCAAGCCGCGCAACAAAATAACGACAGAATGCTTATGCAGAACAGCGGCGGAAGCGATAACCGTTCCCCCTACATTGCAAATTATATTACAAATACCATTCCGAGCAACTTTATATCGGGCACGGACTCCGTCGACACGTATTTGAACGACGCTCTGGTCAATTACGTTACCATTAACACCGGCAAAGGCAATGACGTTATCGAATTTTGGGGCAGCTATCACTCAATCAACGCGGGCGACGACAACGATTACATTTACAGGTACCCCAATCAATCAACGATATATGCCGGCAAGGGCGATGACGTTATTGATTTCTACAGGAGTGCTCGTTACGGTGACATTATCACCTATGCCAACGGCGACGGCAACGACCTGATTATCAACTTTGGCGAAAAAGACACGTTGTATATCCCGGACGCCCCTTACACGACAGCACTCAGCGGCGACAATGTCCTCGTCCATGTCGGCGAAGGCACAATGATTCTGCGCAATGCAAACGGCAAGGTGGCTAATCTCTGGGGTACCCCCGACTCTCTGCCCGCCTTCTACAGCAGTATCGGCAACTATATGCCCAACTACTCACCAAACAATTTCATCGTGGCAACGGAAGATGTCGACGCGATTTATAACACGGGCACTTCCGTCGTAATGAACGCCTTTGCAGGCAACGATACCGTTCGTAACTTTGGCGACAGGGCGACAATCTACTCCTACGCGGGCGACAACGTCATTTCCAATCTCGGCAACGCGGCTTACATTGAATTGGGCGCAGGCAACGATTCCGTTTACAGCCGGGGGCAAGGTATCACGGTTGACGATACCATCATTCCAAGCACAATCAAGCCGGGCGCGGGCGACGATACCGTCTTGCTCAGCAGTTCTGCCAACGACCATAACTCTGCCAAAGACCATATCATTCTTTATAACAACGGCGACGGAAATGACCTTATTTATCTGGGCAGAAATGACACGCTGATAAGCAACGCTACCTTGGGCAACAACACACTCTCCATTGCGGGCGGCTCCTATTACACGTCAGCCGGCGGCGAAAATGTCCTCGTCACAGTCTATGACAGCACGGGCATTACGGGTACAATTACCCTGGTCGGTGCCACAAATGACGGTTACAATATCCGCAGTGACTCCGGCGATATCTCGTTGGCTGCCATTCCCTCGGCAGAAGGCGGTTTATATCTGCACGATACTCTTGCCAACACCTTAATCGTGGGCACGAACTACGCCGATTCCATTTGGAATTCCACAGGCGGCGATAACGCCACAATCAGCTTGGGCTCAGGCAATGACACCGTCAAATCTTGGGGTGAAAACGACTCAATCAACACGGGCGCGGGCGACGATTTCATTTACACCTATCCTTGGTACTCAACGATACACGCGGGCACCGGCAACGATACCGTTTCGCTCTACAGCAGTTCTTACACCAGGGGCGACGTTATCACCTATGCCAACGGCGACGGCAACGACGTTATTTACGGCTTCGGAACTAAAAACTCGTTGCTTATCTTGGATGCCGATTACTCAACGGTTGAAAGCGGCGAGGATGTTATCGTCACGGTCGGCGACGGAAGAATCACGTTGGCAGGAACCAATAACGGCAACGGAGTAAATATTTTCGGCTCCGACCCCAACCATTTCGATACGTCAAACATCGGTTCGGTAGTAAGCAATTCCGTTGACGCAACTTTAATCACCGGTACGGGCTATGCCGATTCGATTTACAACACCGGCAGTTCCGTTTCGATTGACGTTTCCGACGGCAACGACACCATTGAAAACAGATACGTCAATAATGTCTCGGTAACCGGCGGGGCGGGCAACGACTCGATTAACAACTATTCTGCGTGGTACAGCACGGTAGACGCGGGCGACGGTAAAGATACAATCCTCGTGTCCTACAGAGCTTATAATGACTCGCTGAACGCGGGCGCGGGTGATGACTTAATCAGCCTGAACAGCGCAAGCGACATCGGCAACTACGGCGGCAATACTATAACCGGCGGGGCGGGCAACGATACCTTTTTCGATAACCCGACCGCAAGCCTCGGCAACGTCTATCAATATGCCAACGGCGACGGCAACGACATTATCTACAACTTCGGAACGTTAAATACCTTGAGCGTGGACGACTACTATTGGACGGAAGCAAGCGACTCCGATATGCTCGTCCACGTCGGCGACGGAACAATCACTTTGGTCGGAGCCGGAGTCAATGACCGCAATGACATTCACATTATGGGGCGCATTATCCGCAATACCACCGCCTACACCTTAATCGCCGGCACGAGCAACAACGATTCCGTTTACAACGGCTATACCTCCGAAGGACACACAACTATCGCGACGGACGACGGCAACGATACCGTCACCAACTATGGCGATACCGTTGTTATCGACTTGGGCGCAGGAAACGATTCGCTCTACACCTCCAGCTATTACGGTACCATAAGAGCAGGTACAGGCGACGATACCATCTCGCTCGGCTACGGGCACGACAATATCGTTCAGTACTTAAACGGCGACGGCAACGACGTTATCTATAACCTCGGTGCGGCAAACACGTTGGTCATTGCGGACGCAGACTTTGATACGGCTGTAAGCGAAGACGGCTACAACGTGGTCGTGACGGTTAAAGACGACACGGGCAACAATACGGGCACGATAATTTTGGCGGGAGCCGCAAGCATCGGAGCCAATATTCAGAGCCCCTATCGCACTGTAGAGACTCGGACATACGACGGCGGTCGCATTATCACCAACTACACTGCCGATACCTTGCTTGCGGGCACGAGCAACAGCGATTCCGTTTACAATGCCTCTGCCGGCGAAGATGTGACAATCGCGACGGGCGACGGCAACGATACCGTAAGCAACTACGGCGACACCGTTGCAATAGATTTGGGCGCAGGAAACGATTCGCTTTACAGCTACTCCGAAGACGGTACCATAAGAGCGGGCGCAGGCAACGATACCGTCTCGCTCAGCTCCTACGCACGCAACAATATCATTCAGCATTTCAACGGCGACGGCAACGACGTTATCTACAACCTCGGTGTGGAAAACACGCTCTCCATTGCGGATACCGATTTTACAACGACGGCAAGCGGCGAAGATGTTATCGTTACAGCCGGTTACGAAACAATCACTTTGGTCGGTGCCAACAAATCCGTCGGCTTCAACATTCAAAGCCCCTACCAAACCCTCCAGACGGCAGTGAACATTTTAAAAAACACTGTCGCGGGCAACTTCATAGTGGGCACGGATTCTTTCGATTCGATTTACAATTCCTATGCCGGCGATTCTGTTGTGATCAACGTCTTGGCAGGCGACGACACGGTTGAAAACAACGGCGATAATGTCACAATCTACTCCTACGCAGGCAATAACGAAATCGAAAACTGGGGCAGCACGGTCAGCATTGACTTGGGCGCAGGCGACGATTCCATCTACAGCTACGGCGACGACAATACCATTAAGACAGGCACAGGCGACGATACCATTTCGCTCAGCAGCTATTCGGACGACAATGTCATCGTCTATAACAGCGGCGACGGCAACGACATTATCTACAACTTCAGCTCCGACGATACGCTCAGCATTTCGGGCGGCTCCTATTCCACGGCAGTCAGCGGCGAGGATATTATTGTCACTGTCGGCGACGGCACGATTACTTTGGCGGGTGCGTCAAGCTTGTCAAGCGTCAATATCAATAGTGCTTATTCCTATTCGGACGAGGGCGGCTTATATATCGACAACTACACCGCCAACACCTTGCTCACGGGCACGAGCTACGCCGATTCGATTTGGAACCACGCTTCGATTAGTAACGTGACAATCAACACCTATGCCGGCAACGATACCCTTAAAGTCTGGGGCAACCACAACTCAATCGACGCGGGCGAAGGCGACGATTACATTTACAACTATCCTTGGTACTCGACGATACACGCGGGCACCGGCAACGATACCGTTTCGCTCTACAGCAGCTCTTCGTACGGCGATGTCATTACCTATACCAACGGCGACGGCAACGACATCATCTATAACCTCGGCTCGAAAAACACGCTCTCCATTGCGGGCGCCGACTATTCGACGACGGCAAGCGGTTCGGATGTTCTCGTCCAAGTCGGCGACGGTACGATTACTTTGGCGGGTGCTCTAAGCGGCGGATATTATATCCAAGGCATCAACGGCACGGTGTCTCTGGCAGGCGGTTCCTCAAGTTCTTCTTCAAGCTCTTCCGGCGGCTCCGACACTATCGTTTCTTCCTCAGGCGTCACTTTAAGCAACTCCACTGCCGAAAGCGTGATAACGGGCACGGCTTTTGCCGATTCGATTTACAACTCAGGCAATTCCGTTACCGTTGACGCAGGCGACGGCAATGATACCATCTACAGCGGCAACGGCAACTATGCCTCAATCTATGCCGGCGCAGGCAACGACTCCATACGGAACTACGGTATTCGCCAGACACTCCGAGGCGGCGACGGCAACGATACAATCTACTCCTTCAGCTACAACGACTTGATTGACGGCGGTGCAGGCAACGACTCCGTTTCAATCGGCAGCGGCGTCTATGAAAACACGATAAGCGGCGGCACAGGCGACGATACAATCTACGGTCCCGGCTCCACCTACAGCGGCAACACCTTCACTTATGACAACGGCGACGGCAACGACATCATCTACAACTTCAGCTCCAACGATACGCTCAGCATAAGCGGCGGCTCCTATTCCACGGCAGTCAGCGGCTCTGATTTTGTCGTCAATGTCGGCTCCGGCTCTATCACCCTCATTGACGCGGCGTCTTTGGCGTCCTCTCTCAATATTCAAGGCACTCAAGCCTCGACATCTTCCGCAGATGCCATTTACGATTCCGACACGCAACTGTGGGGCGGCTTCGGCACGGATACAGAAACTTTGGTCGGCGGCACGGAAGCTTTTGTCGACGCCTCCGCGAACGGATTCGTGAACTTTGGCGATACGGCTTTGAGCGATATGGTTGCCTTGAATGACCTTGGCGGCTCAACGGCTACGTTCTTCAACACCGGCAACGTCCTCGCAACGAACACGGACTCCGTAAGCACGGCGTTCACCTTAGCCGACGATTCCGCTCATCGCTAAAATTAAACAACCAAATCTTTGCAGAACGCATAAAGATTATTCCTTCCGTCCTTCGGGCTGAAAAGCTCGGAGGATTTTTTTTACTGTTGCAATGCCGCCGCGTATGTGATTTAATGCGCAAAAAGTAATTGTCCGCTTCAGACAAAAGGAGACTTGCCATGAACAACATCATATTTGACATTCAGCGATTTGCGGAGGTAATTCACGGCGACACCGGCGGCAACAGCTTGCACGCCGACGAGGACAAAACGCAAGTGTACGGCTTGGCGGGCGACGACACCTTGTCCGCCAACGGCAAGAGTGACGTTTTGCTTATCGGCGGGTCGGGCAACGACATTTTGAACATGACGGGCGGCAACGGCACTTTGAGCGGCGGCGCGGGCTCCGATACCTTCAACCTCACGTATTCGGCGACGAATACACTTTCCGTCGTGATTGAGGACATCAACCCCTCGGCTGATAAAATCGTCGTTAATTTTGAGGGCGGCACTCCGCAACTTAATTACTCAATCAGCGGCAACGACGTTATTTGGACTGACGCCGCAGGTTATTTCAGCCTTACCCTCAAAGGTTCGACCGATTCAAGCGACTATTTCAACGGCACGGCTCACGAATACATTTGGGAAGTTTTGGAGGAGGTCAACGAAGAACGCGAGGACGTCGGCTTGAAGCCGTTGATTCTGTCGCAAGATTTGACTGACGGCGCGGGCATTCGTTCGCAAGAAATTATCACAAACTTCAGTCACACGCGCCCCGACGGTTCGGATTGCTGGACAGTTTTGACAAAAGAACGCTCTTGGAGCGTGGGCGGCGGTTACTATTACCAAAACGCAGGCGAAAACATCGCGGCAGGTAATGACGAGCCGGACGATACGGTTGAGCAATGGATGAATTCGCCGGGGCATCGCGCCAATATTTTGGATTCGACTTACGGCTACACAATGCTCGGCGTCGGTCATTCTTACGATTCAAGTTCGGAATACGGTAATTATTGGGTGCAAATGTTCAGCGGCGGTCTGAAATATCCCGACACCTTGAGTACGGCTGAACTTTTAACTGCTGAAATTAACGGCGTTTCTTCGACTACCGCGACGACTCCCGCCGCCGTGACAACGACTCCGCCAAGCTATATTTACGCGGGCGGCAACCAAATTATTTCCGATTATCAGTCGGGCGAAAAGATTTACCTCGGCACCATGCCGACGGGCTTTATCTTCGGCAGCGGCAACTTCGTTCTCGGCTCGACGACGGGCAATCTCCTAATCACAAACGCCAACGACAAGATTATCGACTTCGCGGACGGCGCGGGCAACGACTTCGCAAAAGCCTACAAGTTGACCAATGCGGGCGTGATTGACGGCAGAGGATTTGGCGGCTATCAATACCTTGTCGGCTCGGACGCGGCGGGCAC
>ERZ842401.2909-NODE-2909-length-22002-cov-3.888140_pt1 | contig 22002 bp, 13 predicted proteins | sample MGYA00521270_ERZ842401 | MGnify/ENA primary metagenome ERZ842401 (study PRJEB31892, sample SAMEA3878208) | bioreactor metagenome | biome: Moose rumen | place: Sweden | collected 2011-10 | study: EMG produced TPA metagenomics assembly of the PRJEB12797 data set...
AAGGACAAAGGCGTGCAGGTTGACCTCGTGTATATCGACCCTCCCTTTGCCAGCGATGCCGCCCTCCACAAGGCCGCACCCGACTTCGACCACCGTGGGGAGCCCGGAGTCATCCACTATATATACCCAGTCGGAAGATCCCTTGCTGAAATCGGCACGGATACGAACATAGTATCTCTCGAACTGCGCGAGATCGAAGAAAACGCAGGCGTCATTCCGGCGGGGAGCATAGGACATTACCGTCTTGGAGATCTCGCCGTCGGCAATCTCTTCGTCCTGGTTCTTCACCAGCTGGACGGTATAGGAGGCCGCGCCGTTGCGATATGCGTCTTCGCTGTTCCATATGACCGCCAGCGCTTCCGCGGAAGATGCTGATGCATCGTAACGCAGGTATGCAGGAGGCACGATCTCGCCTTCAGTAACGTCGGGCTGCACCTCTTTGGGGCCGCCGCACGCAATCGCAAGCAGGACGGCGAATGTATATGTCAGAATCTTTTTCATACTCAGAACGTTTTAAGCCATGCATGCATATCGGAAGGGAAATTCGACCAGTTGACGGTAGTATGTCCGCCGGTGTCGTGAGGATCGTCATGGACTTCGACTCCGGCATCCTGGAGGGCCTTCACATACACGGGACCGTTGTATTTCTGAGGGACCACGGCATCATCGTAGGAGTAGGCTACGAAGGCGCGCGGTGTGTCAGCCGTCACGATCTTTTCGAGGGAATAGGCATCCACGTCGGCCTGGGAGCGGTTGTAACCGAGAAAATGAAGCACTGAACCCTCGTGGGAACGGGCTATATCCATGCTGATTACGGGATAAAGCAGGATCTGGTAGTCCACCTTGTCCTTGAATAGATTCGCCGTGAGTCCTGCAAGATGTCCTCCGGCAGAACGGCCGACCGTGCCCACCTGCGAGTAACCTCCCCAGCGGGAAGCGTTCGCGCGCATGATATCCACTGCATCGCCAGCATCCTGGATGACAAGGTCGTGCCGTCCTATGAGTTCGTTTATCGGGAGAGTGTAGTTGAGAAGGGCCATGGTGATGCCCTGTCCTTCCCAGGTTTCGACATCCTTGGTTCCAAGCGAGCTGTAACCGCCGCCGGGGCAGAAAATCAGCGCCTTGGTATTCCCGGAATAAGGATAGGAAATCTCCAGGAAAGAGCTGGCTCCGGCAGTGTGCACCCTGGTCTTTCCTTCTTCCGAAACGGAGTAGGAAGGGACCAGCACATAACGGGTGTCATGGCTCTTCATCGTACCGTCCGTACTCTGCACGGAGAGCGGGATCAGGAAAGGCTTCTCGCTCACTGCGGCGTGCACGGCGGACTGGTCGATATCAAGTTTCAGCACCGCCTCGGTCTGCCCGGCCTTCAACTCGGCCGTTCCGAGGGTGTACATCGATTTGGCCAGAGGCTGGGCTACAGCGGCATATTTATAGTTGTAGGCCCGGCAGTATTCACTTGTGTTGGCGGGGACATACAGGCTTATGGTCTTGTCTTCGGAAGGAGCGGCAGCCACCTTCACCTCGAAACTCAGGCTCTCCCCGACGCCGAGGTAGCGGAGGGTGTCGGATGTGAACGAAAGCACATATTCACCCTTGGCGGCCTCCTGCTCCTGCGATGCCGTGTTCTGTTTATCGCAACTCGAGGCCGTCAGGGCCAGGAATGCACAAAGTATCAAAAGCGTCTTTTTCATGTTCATTCAGGCAAATCGTATTTGAAAACATTTCCTCGCACGGCATTGGAGCCCTTGTATCCCCAGGAGTTGAATCCGAGATAAAGATTTCCGTTCCACGCTTTTACGCCCTCCGATTCCATGGCACCGGTTTCGGTGATTCCGAAACGCGAAAGGTCGGAGGCATTCTGGACGACACGCACGAAGGAACGGGGTTCGTAAAGCGTCCCGTCGTAGTTCCAGATTGTGAGAGCCGCACGGGAGCCGCCCATGTTCTTGACGGCGGTTCCTTCCACAAAGTATACCTTTCCGTCATACACGTCGAAGCCCTGCCATGCATAATAGCAGATATCGTCGGGAGTCTTCCCCTTGTTGGGAGTGCCGATTTCCGCCACGGGAGTCAGCTTGAGCACATTGCGGGCCTTGATGGTGGGGGTATGCGTAACCTGGGAGGCATCCGGCGCCCCATCGCCGCCATAAGTGCGTTCCTTGAGGGTGCAGTCTTCCAGCGGCAGGGCCATCACCTCGCTCAGCCTGTACATGCGGATCCGGCGGCTGGTTCCGTCATTCCCGGTACCGTACTGCGGATCATGGAAGCAGAATGCGATGATGTCGTGGTCCGGGTCGACCGCCACGTTCATCGTGCTCAGGGTGTTCCCGAGCCAGAAATGCTCGACGGAAGGATCGTCCGGCGAAACCTTCTTGCCGTTCTCGAACTTCACGCGGCCTATGGTCTGCATCCCCCAGTATTCCTTATACTGGCTGGAACTCTCGCTCGTATTCTTGCCCGCATATTCGGGAATCCAGAGATAAGTCCCGTCGGCGGCATCTTCCACGCTCATGCCGGTCAGGTGTCCGGAATAGTAGAAGGTCATGGTCGCCTCTACCTTGTCGGAGCCTCCTTTTGAAGGAACTACTTTATCTACGAGTATCCTGTAATACTCAGCGCTTGAAGTGGCGTAATAAATATTGCCGTCCTTGTCGATGTCGAACTGCTGGAATCCGGCATTGCCTGTGAGCAGGTGGCCCATGTCATACATGTTGTCCGCGGTGAAGGCGGCGTCGATTCCCGTTATCGACTGCCCATCACGCACCGTGACCTTAAGGGACGCCGACATGTCTCCGTATGCGGCTTTCACGTTGGCGACGCCCTTGTTCAGGCCTTTGAGTATGCCTTCAGTGACAGAAAGGACGTCGGGAGCGTCGCAGGACCATTCGAGGTCGCTGTTGTTCACCAGGTCTTTCTGTCCCCCGGTTACGGAATATACTTCGAGTTGCTTGAAATTGCCGAGCTGCAGCAGAATCTCGCTCATGTCGAAAGTGAGCGAATCCCCTTTTACGGGATCATCTTTGCCATCGCAGGCTGCAATGCAGACCGGGATGGCCGCAAGCAATAAAATATGGATTATCTTTTTCATTCTCTGTCAGTAGATTACATTCAACCACGGGGTCTTTTTCGCAGCGAATTTCTTCACTTCAATAGGAATATCCGTACACATGAAATCCGCCCCGAGATATGCGCCGAGCACAAAATCGTCCACGCTGTGCCCGGGCCATAGGCTGACCGTAAGACCTTCCTTGTGGGCCTTCGTGACGGATGCACGGCTGCTGCCTTCCATGACTGCGCCTATGCGGCTGATTCCCATGGCCTTGCAAAGGGCGATGGTTTCGTCGTTCAGCGGCTTGCCGGTAATCAGGAGCAGATCCACACCGGGATGCATCTGCTGCAGATAACGCAGCCCCCTGTAGTCGGAAGAAGTGAAGACATACTCCGCATCGGCCGGTTTGGCGGCCATGACTGCGGAATACAGTTTCTCGCAGTATTCGCGGAGCCTCGGTTCCGGATAGAGTTCCACCGGCGTGGTTTTAAGTTCGAACTCGACGTAAAGGCCTTTCATTGGTTTCAGGAATTCCAGAAGCTCATCGAGGGTGAGCATCTTGTTTCCCTTCTTGGTGTCCAGGGCGTGAATCTCTTCCCAGGTTTTTTCTTCCACCGTACCCGTACCGTTGGTGGTACGGTCCAGAGTGGAGTCGTGGGTTATGATCAGTTTTCCGTCCTTTGTCATGCGGATATCGGTTTCGAAGCCGCGGTATCCGGCCTTGGCGCTGGCCTGAAAGGCCTGCATTGTATTCTCATCATGCTCCATCCGTCCGCCGCGGTGCGAGAAAACGCGTATGGTTTGGGTCTGCGCGCACGCAGCCAGTGCAAGCAGCAGGGCGGATGCTATGGTAAAGATTTTTTTCATCGCGATAATCAGTTATAGGATACAACTTTGACCTGGATGTCGTCGACGAACACACGGATGTATTTCACCGCCTTCAGCGAAGGATCGCCGCCTATGGCTATCCTCGTTCCGGGTCCGACGTTTTCCAGTGTTACCGAATATGTCTTCATCTCCATTTTCTTCTCCACTTCCACGGGCTTGCTCACCGTATGGGCGGGATCCCTGGTGACTTCGCGGCTGGTGGAATTGTATGTCGCATTGTCGAGGGCTTCGACCAGCAGATGCGGCTGGTCGTTGTCGGGATCCACAAGCTGTGCCTTGAAGCTCACCTCGACCGTGGCCGTGCCGGACAGATTGCCGAGTTCCGGAGTGACAATGGAAGCGGTATATGACGCATTGCCGAGTTTAAGCACTGCGCAGCGGTGGCAGAGGGCTCCGATTACGCCGTTTTCATTACACCACCCCCAAGTGTCGAGTCTTGTAGTCTTAAGGGGATTCTGCATGGTGTCGAAAAGGCGTCCTTCATTGCCGCATCCCGTCACGAACTGCTTGTTCACGGTCGTAGGATTCACTCCCGTGGCAGGATAGATTCCGGCGAGGTTTCCGCGGGACGCGGTATTGAATCCGGCCGCATTCTCCCCGTCGAGTATGGAGCCGTAGTAGACCAGTTCGCTGAAATCCTCGAAGAGGGCGACTTCGCCTGCAGCCACCGTACCGGAGCCGGATACCACCACTCGGGAAGGTTCCGTATGCGCCTTCAGGGGTTCGCTGACCATGATGTTTTCCGAATCGCTTTCGTCGGTCACGCGGAACCAGTAGTCGGTATCGCTCTCCAGTCCGGAGAATATGAACCTGGGAGGGAAATTCATCGAGAACACCCCGGCGGTAGCAACCGGATCGATTATCCACGATACGAAGAGATCCGTGCAGGCTTCATCCCGGAACAACTCGATATTGTAGCTCTGCTTGAGGTCAGTCGAGATATGTTCCCACTCGGTCGAAGAGAATGCGAAGCTGAGCGTAGACTCCGTAGCACGTATCAGTTTTGAATATGCGCCGGTGGCGTCGGTCACGGGGCCGTCGAAAATGCCGGTACCTACCATCACTACCGCCGGGTCCTTGCTGTATTCTCCGTAAAGATATGTCCAGCCGGAGAATCTGCCCCCGGGATAATTGGCGCGGCCGCGTACATAATAACGGGATTCCGTCTCCAGGCCTTCGAATATCACGGCACCGGGGGTGTCCGAATCCGAAGTTGCGAAGGTACGGGAGAATTCGGCGTCGTATACGTTGCCGGCGCTTTCGCCAAGGCGTCTCACAAGTTGTATCGTGAAGGATGCCGCCCCTCTGCGCATCGCAGGGCGCGGATCCCAATACACCGCAAGAGCCGTCGATGTAGAACTGCCGTCGTCGTAGCACATGCCTACGACTCCCGGCAAATCCTCGTTTTTGCCTGCATCGCCATAGGCGCTTTCGCGAGAGCACGAGAGCACGACGGCGGCTGCAGCCACCAAAACTAAAGGAAACTTGATTGAAAATTGCATAAGCAGGTCTTCTTTGGGAAGGGAAGCCCGCTCACTTTGGATTGATTCTGTCCCCTGCTTTAACGCGCAGGATACGCTGACACTGCAAATGTAGCAATTAGTTTTTATTTCGCAAATGTTCTTTTTGTTTTGTTGAAATCAATTATTGCCTATTTTTGTAAAAACAGATTGAAGTATGGAGATACCGAAGGGAAACTCACGGGAGGAAGTCAGAGCCCGCAGACAAATCATCAAAGATTATTACGCAAAGTGGATTGCAAAACATCCGGACAAAAAAGTCTGGAATCCTTCGCTTGGTGCATTCATTCACATAAAGTTCTGTTCAATTAACGAAACTTCCGGACGCGCAGCACTTTCGTATGAATCAACAAGTCAAGTTTTCAATTTGTCAGCGATATTAGCAGGTGCTAAACTGACAAAAAGGATGCCTCCGAAGAAAGGAGACAAAAACCAATCGGTCTATTCGGAAATACTGATCCTCAAAACACCTTCGGCCATACTGGTCGTTGGCAAGCACAAAAACTGTGGAAAATACATACAATATTGCATTTCAGGGAAATACAAAAAAAATAAAAGCCGCTGAGGCAGCGACTTTTCGGGGCTCGCATCAAGTTTACTTGAGAGGGTTGTCATCCCTTCATATCGAATTCCCCATAACGAATCCAATTGCAAATGTAATCAATTATTTTGATTCTGCAAGTTTTTGTCGCTGCTGCAAACCCCGCAGCAGCAGCATCCAGCGGACGGAAGGGCGGTTGCCGGGATATACCAGAAAAGCATCGTCGGGATGAGCGGATGAAGCGCGCCCGTCAAGAATCACTTCTGCAGGCCAGGAGCAATATTGGAGTTTGTCTCTCGCCTCGGTCAGTGTGACTACGGGCCCGTCAAAACCGCAGGAGCGCAGGAAAGCTATCCATGCATCCCGGACATCGCAATACTCCACCGAAGTGCCGTCCAGTCTTTCAAGCCGCACCGTCATCGGGCGGTAGGCATCCGTAGTCTTAAGGCCGAGGTCCGATTCCGGAACGTATATTTTCCTCATGCCTGCGGATGATAGCCGTTCCATCAGCGGACGCATGTTCTCGAAATGCTCCGGGCTCCACGCCTCGGTATACTCCGTCTTCCATTCTGCGAGATGATAATAGCGGGCGACGGACCATGGATTAGGGATTATGTCCGGGACATCCCGCCACTCTGACGGGTCAGGAAGGGCCCTGGCGTCGACCCTGACGGCAAGTGACAGCACTCCGGCGACCTCCGCGCCGCTGCGCACCGTCAACCTCCCCCGGTAAGTGCCCGGAGAGGCGTCCCGGGGAATTGAAATCGCGAGCCAGACGGGCTGGCAGGTCATGGGCTGCAGGTCGAGGCTCCGGGGGAATGTGTCTACGACATCGGGATCCGGATTATAGCGCACATACCCCGTCTCGGCAGAAAAAGGAAGATCCAGGCTGAAAGTTATATCCGGAGCGGACTTCGCGCTCCAGACAAGACCCTCCGCCATCACGGTCTCCCCTCTCCAGGCGTCCAGACGCAGCGCTTTCACCGCCTTGGAAACGGGAACGGAAGTCTTGGCGTAAGATGAATCGACGCACCCCCACGAAATCCGCACCCCCTTTACATCCTTCCACTCGGAAACGACGGCGGGAGCGGGGCAGGCCAGTTCAAAATAATTCAGCAGGGGATATTTCTTCTGGCCGGTGAGCGCGCCGTTCTGAGTGCGGTTCTGCCCGCCTAGCGGCATCGCACAGGCAAAAAGCAGGAGTATGTAAATCAGACGTTTCATTTCTCGAGCAGGATTTTCTTGACTTCGGCAATCGAAACCGGCACATACGACCGGTTCTCTATATTGTAACGGTCCTTAACCTTGAGAGTCGCCCTGAAAGGATCGAGGGCGGAGTCCAGACGGCTGATCTGCTCCGGAGTTGCGGTCTGCCGGAAGATACGCATCTTTTCGTAATCCTGGATACCGTCGACCAGACGTTCGAAACGGACGGAACTGCGGTTCCCCGGATACAGCATGAACAGTTCCCCGGACCAGTAGTTGCTCCAGCGGGCGTCCAGAAGGGGGTTCCCCATCCAGTGGAACACGGCCCAGCAGAGAAATCCGTCCGCGCCCCGCACTACCATGTTGTAGGCTATATACGCAGACTCCCATGGCTCGGAGAACACATACCGGTTGGGACGTATTTCCGGGCAGCAGATATAATACGTGCTCTTCTTCCCCTCTGAGCGGCGGGCATCCGTGCGGCCTTCCGGAAAATCCTTGTAGGACGCAAGCGAATAGTCATACACCGAGGCATCTATTTCCGGCATATACTCGAAGCCCGCCTGCGAAATCTTGAACTCCGGTTCCGCATCGTGGATTATCCGGATGATGTTTTTCATGTCCTCCAGGGGACGCTCGTCAAAGGCGATTGCCGCCTTTTCGAACCATCCGTTACGGCGAAGATGCGCCGCAAAATCCTTTACGAACAGCGACAGCACCTGTTCACAGTCCTTGTTCTCGGGACGGAGGATAATAATCTTGAAAGACGCCGAAGCGACGTCGAAGTAGCGGTAGGAATAGCTCCACGGTGCCAGAGTATAGCAGCTTATCTGTCCGGTGATTCCGCAGTCCATTGCGAAGCGAATGTACCTGTCGAATATGGTATAGTCGAACTCCCAGCTTCCGTCCAGACGCTTCACCCAGGCAATCAGGCTCAGGAAATTGCCGGCCGAACCAGGATTCTCCCCCCATGGAGCATGGAGTATGGGCGCGGTGATGGCTTTCTGGCCCGCCGAGGCCAATCTTTGCAGATATGGCCGCACCACGGCATAGAAATCATCGCTGAACGGCTTCACGCCGTAATCGCGTGCGATGGAGAAGACATTCTGCCAGAGGTCGAGGTGATAATGCCATTCCGCGGGCGGGGGCAGGACGCGTCTGCCGGAACGGACCGTCAGCCGCAGGACCGCGAGTTCCTTCTCTCCTGCGAAAATGCGGAGCAGCCCCTTGTAATCCCCCACGTAATCGTTTGCAGGGATTGGTATGCTGAGCCAGATGCCGCGTGCGGACATCGCAGGCATGTCGTCCGCAGCCATGAAGGGATCGATACAGTCAGCGACCATCGTGGAATCGTACTGCCAGGGGGCCTCGTTCATATAGCCGTGATAGCACCCGTCGGTAATCACCGGAAGTTTTTCCGTCTTGGTATAACGGACGAAACCGGCTTCGCAGTCGGAGGCCCGCAGAACGCAGCCCTTCCCCGCAAGGTCGCTGAGCTCGAAGCGCACGTCCGGGGCGGCCTCTTTCGTCCAGACGACGGCCTGGGCGAAGACCTTCTCTCCCCTCCAGCCCTCCAGAAGCAGGTCCCGGCTCTTCTTAAGGGCAGGAACCCCGTGCCGTGCATAGCGAGAATCCACGCTTCCCCACGACGCATTGAAGCCCTGCACCGAAGCCCATTCGTTCGCATCGGGCCGCTCCCAGAAAACCAGTTCGTCGTAATTGCGGTATTTATCTTGACTCCGGGCGGGGAACATCCCAGCCACCGAGAGCAGCACGAGCGTCGTCAACAATCTTTTCATAGTAATCCTTGAAATCTTGCCATGAATAATAAGGGCCTTCCACCGAAGGGAAAGGCAGCGAAGCCGGAGATTCATTCAGCAGAGGCATTACAAGTATCTGCGGATTGCGCCTGCTCCGGCAGAACACAAGCTGAAGAGAACAGCCCATGGGAATGTCGAAAAGCCTCCAGCGGTCGGCGACGGCATCCGGATTGGCCGTAGCATAGCCCATGCCGTTCACATCCATCAGGCTCAGAAGGGGCATCAGTGCGGAATCGTGCGAGAAGCGCAGACGCAACTGCGGGCCTCCTGCCATGTCGGAATCGGCGGATCGGATCATTTCGTCCAGAAGAACGTATGTCACCAGAGGGCGGAGACGGTTGTTCTGCGGGCACATGCCGTCGGTGACATAACTGCGGTAGTTGTCCGCAAAGAACAGATTCCTGAGCTGGCGCCGGGTGAACAGCGAGTCGAAACCCGTGTATTCCTCGTCCAGGCAAGGCAGCGACTGCACGAAACGGTAGACGCATAGCTCGAATGAGAACTTGTCGAAATGCTTTTCAAACTCTTCCGGAGATGTGAACAGCCGACCCGCAAAGCTCTTCCAGTCCATCCTGGACACGAAACGCTCGTTGGATGCCTTGACCGCAGCGGCCACGTCCCTGCGGGGATATGCGCCGGGGTTTTTCCTCTCAGTGGGGTCGATGTATCTCTGATGTTCAATAGAGGATTCGGACTTTACGCTGATGCTCCTGTCCAGACCCTCCATTTCCGAAAGGAAGGCTTCCATGCTCCGCACCACCCTTGGCACTGTTGTGCTTACGGCGAAGAGGGAGGTCTTCCCCCTGAAAACGGCGGGGAAGCGCCCGAACATCCGCCGGGCTATGCCTCTCTGCTGAGCCGCGCCCTTTTCCGTAAGTTCCCCTTCATGACGGCCTGCCACTGCATAGAACGCCTTGTAACGGGAATAGAACTCCTCTCCCCGGGCGCTGAGCAGTCCGAGCGCCCTGGCGGTATCGAGTCCGGCCATCACCACGTCGTAGTGAGTAAGGGCATAGCGTGCTCCGTGCCTGCCGAGATGGCTTATGTAGAAGGGCCTGTATCCCTTCGGAGGCTTCGGCAGAGCGGTTTCAGGAGCCTCGTACACATAATATGATCCGAATACCCTGCCGGGCTTTTCCGCAAGGTCCGATTCGGTACGTTGCGCAAGTGCCGCGGCGCTGAAAAGAAGCGCCACGGCAGCAAACACAGTCCGCATCAGTCCCCTACCAGCCATAATTCTGGCCGAGTCCGGGGTTGAGGGTCAAAGCCTTCGTGGAGATGGGATATGTATACATCTTCTCGCTCCACTCGAGGGCATAGTTGTAGACCAGATAACCATAGTTCCCTTCGGAAAGGCTCCAGGTGAGGTCCGCGCCGGTCTTGGCGACAGGATAATTGCGGGCGGTGTTGGACGCCTGGCCTACGGTATAGTCGAAATAGTTGAAGGAGATGCCGTTGTTGGCCTCGGCCTGGGTGACCCAGATTCCACGCCATCCGCGTCCCTGATAACGGCGGGCGATGATGGGGCCTTCCGCCCAGCGGTAAAGGTCGTCGTGACGGTTGTTCCACTCCATGCAGAGCTCCGTGACGCGTTCGCGACGGATTTCCAGCATGGTGTTCGACACGTCCTTCCCTATCCCGTCACCGTTGTAATAGGCCGTGAGTATGGGATCCGCCTTGTACGCGGCGCTGCCAGGGTATATGCTAGTGACTCCGGACCTGCGACGGATAGCTCCCACCGTGCTCTCCCAGACACTCTCGTCCATCTGCCCGGTCTCCTCCATCGCCTCCGCATAGATAAGCAGTATCTCGGCATAGCGGATGATGGGCATGGAGTTGTTGCAGCGGCTGGCGGTGTAGCAGTACTGCTTCTCAATGTTCCATTTGCAGAATTCGTAGCCGGTCAGCACGTAGGTCCAGTTCGGAGCCTTGGCTTCGACGGTGCCGTTGTTGAGCAGCCACGTGTGTCCCGGGCCCATCACGGTCTGGGCCAGACGGTAGTCGCGCCCGGTGAATTCGTCCGCCACGGACACCTTGTCGGTAGCGACGGGCGTGCCGTCCAGATTGAGATACATGCTCACGAGTTCCTTCGTAGGGGAATACTTCTGGGCGGCGGTAGGCGAATTGTACTCGAGGGTGGTCTGGTGCATGATATTCATCGCCTCGTTCGCCTGCCGTGACCATATCACCTCTTCCGAAGGTATGTCTTCGCTGAGGAACAGGTCGCTGTATGCGCTCATGGGGTTGCCCGTGTGCAGGGAGAACACCCCGGAGCCGATCAGCTGCCTGCAGGCATCTATCGCGGCGGCGTAGAGGTCGTCGGCAGTCTCATAATTGCCGTTCCACTCTTTTCCGCTGGCCGGATTGGTGCGGTGATATTTGCGGTACGACCCTTCGTACAGGCACATCTTAGCCTTGAGGGCAAGGGCAATGTATGCGTTGATCACCGTACGGCTCTCGACATTGTACGCCTGGGAAGTCATGCAGTGCGTGCAGGCATAGTCGATGTCTTCCAGCAATTTGTGGAATACATATTCGCGGTCGTCGCGGGGAGCGTAGAGCATGTCCTCGTCCTTGTCCACCACGTGGTCGAGCCAGGGGATGTCGCTGTATTCCTTGATGAGTTGCCAGTGCCTGTAGGCGCGCCAGAAACGGGCCACGCCCATATAATGGGCATAGATATCCGGATCCACCTTGTCTTCGCCGTAGGGCATGTTCTCTATCATGTAATTCACCCTGCGCAGGAAGCTGAAATCACTTGCGGTCCAGCCGCCCGCACGGTCGGCGCTGTATATGCCGGGAAGATAGAGCGTGGTGCTGTTTTTCGTAGCGCAGATATCGGTATATGCATCCAGGCCAATGGCTATGGTGCTGAAAGCCGGCAGGGCGCCCTGGATAAGTCCGTTTGCGAACATGCGCATCCTGGTCTCGTTGCTGAAATAGTCGTCGGCCGAGAAGCGGTTGCTCGGGGTTTTGGTGAGGAAGTCTTCACACGAAACCAGGGCGGCGGCCAGGCAGATATATGCGGCAATTCTTGTCATACTGTTTTTCATAATGCGTTCCTCCCTTTAGAATGTTATGTTGATGCCCACCGTATAGGAACGAAGCATGGGATAGCTGAAACCGTCGCCCACGCCGTAAAGGCCTGTGCTTCCGCTTGATCCTCCTCCGAAATCGGAGTCTCCGCTCTCGATTCCCTCAGGATCGAACATGGAAGTATGCTTGTAGATGGGAGACCAGGCAAATAAGTTCTCGCCGGTGAGATAGACGCGCACCTTGCTGATATTCAGTTTGGAGGTGAATTTCTCCGGAAGCGTGTAACTTATCGTTGCGTTCTTCAGTCTCAGATAGGCGGCATTCTGCAGGTAATGGTCGTTCTCCCAGGTGAGAGGGCCGAGGTTGCGGTTAGCCGCAAGACCCACACGGCGTGTCCAGTAAGGATTCTTGTCCATATTGGTCACCACCCAGTTGGGAGTGCTGTAATCCACGTGCACATAATTGTCTCCGTTCTGGCTCTTCAGGGCCTGGCTGTACCAGCGGTTGTACTTGCCCCAGAAAAGTCCGGATTCGCAGCCGGGATACCAGTCGCGGTGTCCTATGCCCTGGAAGAACAGACTGATTCCGAAGCCGTTCCAGTTGGCGTCGAGATTCAGGCCGTACTGGTAACGGGGCGTGATGTTCCCGAGACGGTCCAGGTCGCCGTAGTCGTCCAGGGTGGCGGAGCCCACTCCGATGCGGCCGTCACCGTTCAGGTCGACGAACTTGAGGTCGCCCGCATACTCGCGGAAATTGTCGCCGTTCTTATGGTAATCGTCTATCGCCCAGTTGTTTGCCTCCTCGTTGGAAGCGAAGATGCCGGCGGTGCGGAAGCCCCATATCTCTCCCATCTCCTTGCCTTCGTAGAAGGTGAAGATATTTCCGGAGAGGTTGTTGTACTTGCGCACCCAGGTGCGGCTGTCCCAAAGGCTGCCTTTCACGCTGTAGCTGAACTCCTTGCCGCCGAGATTGAAGGCGTCGCGCCAGCTCAGCGACATCTCCCAGCCCCTGGTCTGCAGGGAGCCGTAGTTCCCGGCAGGAGCCGATGCGCCGTAAACTGCGGGGAGTTCCGGCCCGGTGATTATCATGTCGTCGTTGTTGCGCACATAGTAGTCCGCACTGAACGAGAGGCGGCTGCGCAGGAAGTCGGAGTCCACGCCTATGTCGTATGTAGTCACCGTCTCCCAGGTAAGATCGTCCGGAATGACCGAAGGATTGACCGTATAGGACGGCAGGCTGCCGTCTATGAGGACCGTCGCCTTGCTCACGGAAATGGTCTCGAGGAAGCGGTAGGCGCTGATATTGGCATTGCCCGCGGAGCCTACGTTGGCGCGTATCTTGAAGTTGTCCAGCCACTTGCGGCTCCACTTCATGAACGGCTCCTCGCTGAGCCTCCAGCCCAGGGAAGCGGAAGGGAAGAAGCCCCACTGCCTGTTGGACGGGAACTTGGAGGATCCGTCGTAACGGGCGGAGACTTCGAAGATGTATCTTCGCAGCAGCGAATAGTTCACGCGCCCGAACACGCCTACTATGGAGTAGTCCGTATCGGCATCGTTGTAGGAATAGAACAGCTCGTTGTCCATCAGCTCAAGGCTGGGAAGATCCGCGTCCAGGATACCTCTGCGCTGCACTATGTAGTTGTTGTAATGGCTGTTTTCGGCATTCCATCCGGCGACCACGTTCAGGTCGTGCTTCTCTCCGAGCTTCGGAGTCCACGTGCCGACGATGTTCGCCGACCAGTAGTCCGTGTTGCGGCGGGCCCTGCTCTTGTAGGAGTTCTGCTGCATCACCTGGTCGGTGAAGGAGCCTACGGCCGTGGAATACTGGGAAGGAACCTTGACTCGGTCCTGATGGTCGCGCTTGAGTTTGAAGGTGAAATCGCCGCGGAGTTTGAGAACATCCTTGATGAACCAGAGGTCCGCCCCCGTCGTGGAAGTGACGGTAAGATACTCGTTCTCCTGATAGTTATGATTGTCCTTGAAACTCCAATAGCCGTTTCCTTCCGCCTGGCGGGTATGGCTGCCGTCCGGGTTGGAAGGCACGAAGACAGGAGCTCCCCAGGTATTGAACATCACGCTGATGATGGGCTGGCTCTCGCTCGCGAAGGGCTGCTTGTAGTAGCTTCGGAAGAAGGATGTGTTATTGTCTATCGTCAGCCATTTGGTGACGTCTATGCCGGTTTTGGCGCGCAGATTATAAGACTTGAAGTTCTCCTCGCCTATCTGGTAGACGCTTCCCTGGTCGAAGATGCGTCCGGAAATGCTGGTACGCACCCGCTCGCTGGCAGCGTTCACGCTGATGTTGTGCACGGTGGTGAAATGATGCCGGGTATAGATCATTCCGAGCCAGTCGGTATTGCCGTAGTAGGTGTAATTGCCATTGGCGTCGACCGCTACGGGGTTCTTGTAACCGGTCAGGCTGCGGCGGTAGAGCTCTTCCATGTAATTCTCGTCCATATCCATGATATTCGCGAGATTGTTGGGAAAGGTGCCCGGGCTCGAAGGAGTGCGGCCGGTTCCGAGCTGGAACTCGACGAACTGGCTCATCCATTCGTAGGCGTCCTTCTCCACACCGTCTTCCCATTTGACGGTGCGCTCGTTGAGCGAGACGGAGCCGGAATAGTTCACCGTGATCTTGTCCTTCACAGGGTTCTTGGTAGTGATGAGGATCACGCCGAATGCCCCCCGTGCGCCATATACCGCAGTCGAGGATGCATCCTTGAGCACGGCGACGGTGGCGATGTCGTCGGCGTTCACCTGCGAGATGTCGCCTTCGACACCGTCGATCAGAACGAGCGCGGTCGAACCGGTGCCGATCGAATAGTTTGTGCCTTCCGCGCTTGCAGCGGAAGAACGTGTATGGTAGGTGGTGGAATTACCCCTGATGTAGATGCTTCCCGAGTGGTTGGGCTTGCTGTCGGACTGGTATATGTTAAGTCCGGCGACCTGCCCCTGCAGGGAGCGTGCCACGGAGGAGTTCACGCGGTTTTCCAGAGCCTCTCCGTCGAGGTTCTCCACCGCACCCACGAGTTGTGTCTTTTTAAGTGTGCCGTAGCCTACCACCACGCTCTGTTCGAGGGTGATGGTCTCTTCTTCGAGCCAGAAGTCGGCCTTGGAAGATGTGCCTACGGTCAGTTCTTGCGGGACGAAGCCGAAGAACTGGCATATTACGATGTCCCCGGTCTTTACGGGGATTGAGTATTTGCCGTCCAGGTCGGTGGTGACACCGGTGCCGGTGCCTTTAACCATCACTGCTGCACCCGGGGCCGGAAGTCCCGATGCCTTCTCGTAGACGGTGCCGCTGAGGGTGAAGCTTTCCTGCGCGGACGCGGGAAGCGCGGCGACCATCCCGAGGCAGAAGATGAGTCCTGCCAGTACGGCCTTAAGTGAATGTTTCATAAAAACTCTAAAATAATTGTCAGTGTTTGGCTTGTTGTCAGCGTACCATGGACAGCGGATCAATCACTTAGAGTGAGTACAGGAGTTCGTTTCCCGGTTTTGTTTTTTTTTATTGTTATTTCAAAAGGATCGGTTTGTCTGCCGGCTCCGCGTCGCTTCCGCGACCCTGTACGGGAAAATGCTCCGCCGACAGACAAACCGTTCCTTCTGTTGTTAATCGTAACTTACGAGTTCAACTTTGACTTCGTTGAGCCATGTTTGGGCAGAATCGGTATTGCCTGTCAATCCCAAACGCTGGCCAGGCTCCAGTTTAATAGTACAACTACCGGAACTGAATGATTGCACGGTATAATTATTAACAGATATCACCTGAGGTGTTGGATCACCAAGAGGGGCAGTGGTAACAAGATAATTATTTGGAGCACCCGTACTAACAACCGCAGGGAAAACTTCTACCTGAACTTTACCAGTGCTGCAAGCACTCACAGTAACTTTTACTGTGGCTGTCCCACTCAAACAGTTGAATGCCGGAGTAATAAGTACTCTGGTATTATTTACCACCTTGATGTAACCAGTGCCATGATTCATTTCGCCACCATAAACTTTCCAGTCAGCAAGCGATGAAGAACTCCACCATACGCCACCCGCGTGTGATGCATTGGAAACATTTGACATGGCATTATAGATAGTACGATTACTATTGTCACTTGCTGCAGCAATATTATTGGTAGCATCAGGATATCCATAATTCCCAGTGCCATAACCCTTTGTACCAATCCAGCAAGCAGACAATTTGTGGATAAAATCGGTGTTTAGGGTTATTTCATCAAAGTCTTGGAACAATAGTAAATCTCCAGCAGAAGCCGTTGTCGTCATGATCATATTTACATCACCATTTGCTGTTTTATATGCCTTGACTGATTCATCGGTGCCAGATGTAATTTTGACGTAATAGGTTGTATTTGGCGTCAGATGTGTGAAAACAAATCCAGGGCAAACTCCAGAGGCAAATGCTGTGCTATTCTTAGATTCGTTCGCAAGATAATCAGCATCTTTGTTGGATGCGTTTGAAGAGAATGTCCTCCCATACACATTCGACGTACATGCTTCATCACTGTATATACCAAACGTCCAAGCAGTAGAAATATCCGTTGCCGGTGTAGCGAAAGCAGTCTTGGACCATCTTACACCAAGCTGAGTATTGGAAACGAACACCTGCTTCTGTAATAAATCACTACTTGCACCAAGATATGTCACTTTGACTTCGTCAAGATACAGTTTCATTGGACTCTCTCCATAAGGACATCCAATACCGATACGGCCACCAGCAGGAACAAGTATGTCGAAGTTGTATGTATTCCACTCATTATTTGCGACTGGTTGAGTATCAGACTCGACAAGAGGTGCCGTAGAAACATAGAATGTGGAGCCGCTGACAGCTGTCAATGACGCGGGGAAAGCAGCCACAGTAATGGATTGTCCATCGGCATATCCAGCCGCTTTGATAGTAACACGAACCTTCGAAACCGCATCTATCCCGGAAATAGAAGGAGATACAAGATAACCGCTGGAAGAATTACCGCCAAAACGAATCATGCCACCCATAGCATTAGGCTGTCCACTAGGGGCATAACTGCAATAGGCTTTCCAATCGCCAAGCGATGTTCCGTCAAGCCAGGTTTTGAGATCTGAGTAAGTACCGCTCCCGGCATGACGGAAAAGATTAAGATTGGCACTTCCGTTTGCCAGAGAATTATTAGTCTTGTCAGATGCATTGGAAAAAGGCGTCGAGGTATAGTTCTTCAGCGTCGAGCATGAAAGATTATAAATATTACCACCCCAAAGCAGTTCATTGAAATTCTGATTCAGAATCACATCATTAACCGCAGGGGCGGAGGTGGCTACAAAATTCGTTTCAGCAGCGGTGGTCGTAAACGCCTTCACGGCTGCAATGCCGTTGGTTGCATCCTTGACTTTGATATAATAGGTCGTTTCAGGTGCAAGGCCGGAGAAGACGTGGCCGGGAGTGCTGGTGAAGACTGCCGCATTCGATGCGGTTTCCCAATCCCAAAGCTTGGAAGTGCAGGCGGCATCGCTGTAGATTCCGAAAGTATAGGCAGGAGCCTTGTCGGCAGTGACGGCGGCACTTGTGGTTGCGAACGCATTCTCACTCCAGCGAAGGCCTATCTGCGAGTCGTTAAGCACAAGGGCATCGCTGAGCTCAAGCCTGGGCAGTTCAATCGCACTGCCGCTTGCAAGGTCTTTGCGTGCAATGGTCTTGCCTGCGAACTGGCGTCCGGCGAGCTTGTTGCCGTTCTCATCCTTCAGGAAGAGGTTGAAATGGTCGTATGTCCCGACAGGAATGGGAATGAAGAAGTCCTTGTCGGTAAAGACACCGGCTGCAGCAAAATTGACGGCCACGCTCTTGGCAGAACCTCCAGCGTTGGTGATGGCGGCATCCGCCACGGTGCAGTCGGAGATTACGAAGTCTCCTGCGATATTCTCATCGGTTTCAAGCACCAGTTGCGTAGCGGTCGGAGGCACATTTGCGATGCTGACCTTGAGCAGGGCGGCAATGTGCTTGAATGTCAGATTGTCGATGCTGCCGCTGATCTGCGCGATGTTCAAATCGTCCACAGCGTATGTGACGGTATCGTCATTTCCTCTGAAGACGTCTCCCAGATCCATGCTGAATGTGATAGCCGCGGTCTCCTTTGCCGCAACGGTCACGTCCTGCAGTTCCATGTTCATGGGCTGTACGAGGTCAAAGTCCGCATACTCCAGATTGCTCAGATAGCGCGTACCCTTGTACTCGGTCGTGCCTATCGTCTGCTCCACGACCTCTTTTTGCACCGTGATCAGGGTCGTGACGAAGCTGAAAGGCTTCATCATCTCGGGGGTAATGGTCACAGGCACATCAAAGTCCTTCGACTCTCCGATGGCGAGGCTGATTTTGCTGTTATACAGACTATCGGTGTAGGTGTACGCCAGATTTGCAGGACCGCGGAGCGCGATGTTCAGCGTATCATCCGCGGAAGACGCCGCGTTGCCGGTGTTGGTCACGGTGAAGCTGGCATGGAAACCGTCCGCGGCCTGATAAGTTCTGGTGTCTGTGATCTCGTATGCCGCTTTCGCCTCCAGCGGGTCGGCGCAGAACGTATCCGTGTTTCTGTAGTAGAGCTTGGAGGAAGCATCCTTCATCTCCTGCGTGACCGCCATGAATACAAGGCCGTCCACGTTGGCGGGCAGCGTGTACTCAAAGGTATAGACAGCGCCGCTGTTCGGAACAAGCGCGTCCGTGACCTCCTGCTCGCCAACCAGCGTGTCGTTCGCGTAGAGGCTGATTTTGTAGCCCTCGGCCACGTTCATGCCGTTGTTGGAAACGGTAACCAAAGCGTTGACTTTTTCGCCGCTTATCGGGAGTGTGAGCGCGTCTCCGGTCTCCTGATCGTAAAGCGTGATGCTCTCGGTCTCGACAGAGCCGCAGGGCTCCAGCGTATCGGCGACAAGGCACATATCACTGATCTGGATGGGTGTGAAGCCCACCTGACCGTTGTATTCAGCGTCCTCGTCGGGAATGGCCAGCTCCTCGGTGAAGCGGTTATGAACGACCACGAGGTTCTCGCCGGACATGGCGACGGCGATCTCGTCGTTCTTGGCGGGCGGGACCTTCGCGTAGTAGGGCACGGGCTCGGCCGTCGCCTCGTTGCGCTGCATTCCCAGCACGCCCACCTTGGCGTAGGGAAGGACGCGCAGCATGGCGTCGAGCATCCCCATCCCGGCCCGGAGAATCGGGACGATCACGATCGAATCCTCTATCTTGACGCCCGTGGTCTTGGCAACGGGCGTGGTGACGGGCACCTCGACCGTCCTCAGGTCCTTCAGGCTTTCGATCGCAAGGAATTCCGTGATCTCGTTGACGAGTTCGCGGAACTGCTTCGGCTTCGTGTTGATGTCGCGCATGAGCGTGACGCGGTGCTTGACAAGAGGATGTGTCAGTACTGTGTGCATGGCTGCACAGCCTTTCCTTTGATGATCAGGTCTCCGAGATCGCTGAAGATTCCATGCGCACATTATACCCGAACTTTCGCCCGCGCGCAAGGCAGATGCGCCCGGCGGATTGCCGTTGTTGTTTTTATGGTGGAGTTTCGCATGGCGTTTTGGTATACTACATCCGCTTTCAGCACAGAAGATGGAACGAACAGGAATCGAAAATGAAGAAAATGAACAGACTGACGAGCATGGCATCGATCGCGGCGGGCGTTTCCGCCCTCTGCATGGTGGCGGGCTGCGGCACGCCCAAGCCGGTGCTGCGCATCTGCACGTGGAGCGACTACATCGACGACGGCGTGGTGCAGCAGTTCGAGAAGCGGAACGGATGCCGCGTGGAGATCAAGACGTTCGACTCGAACGAGGAGATGTACGACTGCCTGAAGGCCGGCGACTCCGGGTTCGACATCGTCACGCCCAGCTCCTACGTGATCCCGACCCTTCAAAGGGAAGAGCTGATCCAGCCGCTGGACCACACGAAGGTTCCGAACTTGCGCCGGAACTTCGACCGGTCCTTCGCCGAGGCGATCCTGGATCCGTCCTTCCCCTACAACGCCCCGTACATGGTGACGTACACGGGATTGGTCTATCGGAAGGACAAGCTCCCCAAGAGCCTGGCCGCAAACACGTGGGACGTGCTTGACAACCCCGCGCTGGACGGCCGCGCGTCCCTTCTCGACGACATGCGCGAAACGATTGGCGCCGCGCTGAAGTCGCTGGACTACTCGCTGAACACGGAGAGGAAGGAAGAGATCGACAAGGCCGTCGAGGTGGTGCTGAAGTGGCGGGAGAACGCCCCCAAGCTCGACAATGCGCAGTACAAGGATTCCGTCGCCTCGGGCGACTGGCTGATCGGCCATGGATATTCCTCCGACGCGGCGCAGTTGATGCTCAAGGACACCAACATTGGATTCGCCCTTCCGAAAGAGGGATTTACCATCGCCTTCGACGAGATGGTGATTCCCGCCGACGCCCCGCAGCCCGAACTCGCCCACAAGTTCATCAACTTCATGTACACTCCGAGGATCGCGAAGGCCAACATCGAGGGCGTGTGCGCGGCGATGCCCGTGAGAGGCGTGATCAAGCTGCTTGAGCCGAGGCTGCGCCGTCTTGTGGAGGTGGACGCCGACACGTTCAGGCGCGGAGAGGTCCTTCAGGGCATCGACGACAAACCTGCCGTCCGCGACATGTACCTCGAGGCGTGGGAACGGATCAAGGCCGGCGAGTGACATGCCGTCCAAATCAGGTCGCGGTCATGACGGCGAAGTAGTCGCACACGCGGCTGACGCTTTCCGGGACGGGAACGGTTGACAGCCAGCAGGCGTCGGAGTCCTCGTCCGCCGGATCGAACCCGTGCATCCCGTTGAGCGGCTTTACGCCCATGTCGCTCGGGCAGAACTGGACGCCGGCGTCCGCAAGGAAAATCGCGTCGCCGAACTTGTGGTCCTCGCGCCAGATGCCGTGGCGTCTCATTTCGTCGTCGGTGAGCCAATGCCCGGGGAAACCGGCGAACGCCGCCTTGACCTTGGCCTCCGACTCGGGTTTCAGCCACCAGAAGCGCGCCATCGTGGAGTCGATCGCGCTGGCGTAGTCCTCGCCCCAGGCAAGGCCGGTCTTCGCGAGCGCGGCGGGCGCGTCGGCCGTGCCGCGCAGGGGCGTCATGCCGTGGTCGGAGAATATGGTCAGCTCGAAGGGCTTGCCTCCCTCGACGAGCGCGCGGTGGAGGACGCGGATGGAGTCGGCGTACCTTTCCACCTTCGCCCGCAGCACGTCGTCCCGCCCCACGTTGTCGTGCTGCAGGGCGTCGAACGCGGCGGAATAGACGAACGCGCGGTCCACCTCGCCCTTGCGGAACGCCTCGGCCGCGACGCGGAAGTTCTCCGTCTCCGGGAGCCGCCAGTCGGAGATGAGGTAGCGACGCCCCTGTTCGCTCCAGATGTCCGCGAGGTTCTTCACCGGGGCGAGCCCGCCCTTCACGAACAGATCGCTCTTCTCGCAGTAGTCGAGTTTCGGGAGACGCTCCACGGGCACGCCGTAGAGCTGGAAATACCCCGTGAAGCCGTAGAGCCTCTTGATGAGCTTCGAGAGCTGGTGGCGGACGCGCCCGCGCCGCCAGAAGGAGCGCGGACGCAGGAACGGCGCAAGCCACTTCATCTTCCTGAACGGGCTCTTCGTCGGCGCGTAGTCGTAGAACGCGAGATGCCCGTGGACCGACGGGCGCTCGCCCGTCAGGATCGTGGGGATGGCGGTGCAGCTGTAGCCGAACTGCATCTCGATCTTCCGCCGGTTGGGAAGCAGGTCGCGCAGGAATCCATAGCGCTCGACCTGCTTCCATCCCAGCGCGTCGATGAACACGAAAACCTTCACCATCTCGGCAACTCCCTTCTAAACGCTCCCGGCGCGGACCTCGCCGTAGATGTCCATGAGGCGCGCGATGACGTTCGGCCAGGCGTAGCCTTCCACCGTCGCGCTCGCGTCCGACAGCATCTGC
>ERZ842401.2910-NODE-2910-length-21996-cov-10.317260_pt1 | contig 21996 bp, 19 predicted proteins | sample MGYA00521270_ERZ842401 | MGnify/ENA primary metagenome ERZ842401 (study PRJEB31892, sample SAMEA3878208) | bioreactor metagenome | biome: Moose rumen | place: Sweden | collected 2011-10 | study: EMG produced TPA metagenomics assembly of the PRJEB12797 data set...
TGTTCATCATCTTCTTCCTGATGGTCTATCACTTCAAGCGCATTTCCACGGCCACATTGCTGCTGTTCAGCCTCACGCTCTGCTTCTTCGGCACTGCCATAGGCATCATGATTCACGGCGAGGTAACCTTCACCTGCTTCCTCGGCTTCATCTCACTGATGGGTATTTTGGTGCGCAACGCCATCATCATGTATGACTATGCAGAGGAACTGAGAATAACCGAGCATCTTTCGGCCCACGAAGCCATCTACCTCTCAGCCAAGCGCCGTATGCGCCCCATCTTCCTTACCTCAGCAGCTGCCTCGATGGGTGTCATCCCCATGATCATCAGCGGCTCCACGCTTTGGGCACCGATGGGCAATGTCATTTTCTACGGCACGCTCATCACCATGCTCTTCATCCTAACCGTGTTGCCCATCGCCTACTGGCTCACAATGAGTGGCAGCACCAATAAACGTCTCGCACACCAAATGTTAGAAAACCAATGAAAAAGATATTTACAATCATCATCTGTGCAGTATGCTGCGAAATTATCGCAGCTCAGCCATCATACACTCTACAACAACTGAAGGACTCCGCCCTCCAGAACAACATCGCCATCCGCAATGCCCGCTTTGGCATCGAGGCTGCTCAGCAACAGCGCAAGGAGGCTTTCACCAAGTATTTCCCCAACGTCAGTGCCACGGGACTCACCTTCAATGCCAACAAGAGCATGGCACAGATGTCGGTCAATCCCTCCGAGATTGTTCCCTCGTCATTGGCCTCGGCACTGGCCACATCGCTGCCCGCCGAGGCTTTGGCCGCACTTCAAAACCCCGTCAGCATCTCCATGCTGAAGAATGGAACGATTGCAGGCATCACCGCCATGCAGCCTGTATTCGCAGGAGGACAGATCATCAACGGTAACCGCTTGGCCCGTGTCGGTGAGGAGGTCAGCCATCTGCAATTGCAACTGTCAGAGAATGAAGTGGAGAAAACTGCTGAACAGTATTTCTGGCAAATCGTCTCACTTCAGGAGAAAATGAAGACCGTTGCCGCTGTTGAAGCCATGCTTGCAGACATTCATAAGGATGTGAATGTGGCCGTCAATGCTGGTGTCGCCCTACGCAACGACCTGCTGCAAGTAGAACTCCGACAGAACGAGGTGGAGAGCCAGGAGCTCACCTTGGTGAATAATCTGAAGGTACTTCACCTCACTTTAGCGCAGTATTGCGGCCTGTCAGACAGCGACTTCACGTTGATTTACGATACGGATGCCGTTTCACCATTATCGCTTCGTGAAGACCCTGAGCAGGCATTGCATGGCACTGCAGAATACCAGTTGCTCACGAAACAAGTGGAGGTCACCAAACTTCAGCAACGCATGGCCGTGGGGCAGAACCTACCAACTGTAGCTGTGGGAGCTGGTTACAACTACCATAACCTCATGGAGAACGATCGCACCTTCGGAATGTTATTTGCCACAATGAGCATTCCCATATCCGATTGGTGGGGTGGATCGCATGCCATCAAGCAGAAGCGCATCGCCAAACAGAAAGCTGAGGAGCAACTGGAAGACACTTCAGAGCTACTGAAGATCCGTATGACCAAGGCATGGAACGATGTAGAAGAAGCCTATCTGCAAGTGGGCATTGCTGAACGTAGTGTGGAGCAGTCGGCAGAGAACCTCCGTATCCACCGCGACTACTACCGTGCCGGCACCTGCCAGATGTCCGACCTCCTCGAAGCCCAGCTTCTATATCAGCAGTCGTGCGATAAGCATACCGATGCCTACGCCAACCTTCAGAACAAGATTCTCGAATACAAACAATCAACAGGGCAATAGCAAAAGATACAGTCGGTATGGCGAAGTATTGCGATGCAAGAATTATTTATCATTAATACGGAAAAAACGAACACTCTATTTCGGAAATATATAGCGATATTTGCACCAGAAACAAGTTACAATCATTCATTATGAAACATATTGCACCACCCCCTGGCTCATATTATCTGAAATCTCCTGAAGAGGAGGTCATCATCGTAGATTCTATTCAGAACCTTCCTGAAAACGATGCCTATTATACCGATTACATCTTATTCATATTCTGCACGGAGGGGAAGGCCCAGATGGAATATGACGGCATGTCCATTCAAATCAAAAAGGGCGAAGTGTTTTTTGGCGTACCAGGCAGTGTGCTGTCCGACTATATGATTTCACCTAACTTCAACTGTAAGATTTTGGCTATCAAGCCTTCTGAGATCATCACTTCACGTGAAATCCATTCGAGGATTATCAACATCATGTTCTACATAAAGACAAATCCCGTGGGGGGAATGACAGAGCAGGAGCAAAAGATTATCATAGATTATTACCATCTTCTCTGCTCTCGTATTCAGGCCACCGACCACAGCTATTACTATGGTATACTGCGCTCCATCATCGATGCCATCACTCTGGAAGTTGTTGGAATCATAGAGCGCAACAAAGTTTCTGAAACTCCAACAGATTCTTTAAGAAGTGACCAGATAGTGCAGCGTTTCATGAAGATAGTGGGTGAAAGTCATGGTCGCGAGCGACGCGTGGAGCACTATGCCCGTATGCTCAACATCACTCCCAAATACCTCTGCGTGCTTGTGAAGAACATATTGGGAAGGAAGCCAACAGAAATCATCGAAGGGGCCACCATCAAGGAGATAGAACGCCAGTTGCGCTATTCCGACAAGAGCGTCAAAGAAATCTCCAATGATCTGGATTTCCCCAACCCCTCATTCTTTGGCAAGTACTTCAAACAACGCTCTGGCATGACTCCGATGTCTTTCAGAAAGAAATACAGAAAATAAAAATCAATTCTTCTTCCGCTCTTCCGCTAAACTTAGATAACGCATAATGTGCATAAGCTATCATAGCGGAAGAAGAGGCGGAAGAAGCGGAAGTAAAATAGCAAATTCTGGCTTTTTTTGAGGGAAAATAGCCAAAAACTCTCCCTCATTTTAAGGGAGGGGGCCTTCATCCACCAAAACGGGAGCGTCCGATGGGGGTACCATGAAACGTGGAGGGAACTGACTCTGCGAAAAAAGTTTCTCCGAAAGGAAACTGCCAGTTCCATGCCTATGGACTCCCAGTTTCATCCCTGAGGACTGCCAGTTTCATTACGGGAAACTGAGAGTTCCACGCCTTAAAACTAATGTGGAACTGCCTAACGAATGATTATCAAGCAGTATTACAACAGCCATAAATTAGCATTATAAGATCCTCACTTGATGCCGTAGGCATCAAGTGAGCTTGCTATCCTATAAGATGCCTACGGCATCACCTGCGAAACTTGAATTAGTATGCTCTAAAGAATGCGTATAAGGCAATATTTTCGTAAAAAACGGCATTCTTCTTCCGCTACTTCCGCTTCTTCTTCCGCTATGATAGCTTATACGGATTATGCGCTATCTGGATTTAGCGGAAGAGCGGAAGAAGAATTGAAGTGAGTGATAAACTTTTTTCTTCCATATTATATAAAAGGTATAAATATAGTACTGCTTTAGATAAAAATGATTATCTTTGCTCAACTAAAACAAAGCATAAATGGCACTGAAAATATACAAGGCATCGGCAGGTAGCGGAAAGACGTATACGCTTGCAGTGGAATACATCAAGTTCTTGGTGCAGAACCCGCTGGCTTACAGGAACATCTTGGCAGTGACCTTCACGAATAAGGCAACGGCTGAGATGAAGGAACGCATCACGCAGCAACTCTACGGATTGGCCACAAACGATTCGGGATCAGACACTTATCTGAACAGCATCTACGAAGGACTGGATGGCAAATACCCTAAAGAAACCATCTGCAAAAGGGCTGGCGAAGCCTTGCAGAACATCATCCACGACTATTCACGCTTCCGTGTGCAGACCATCGACTCTTTCTATCAAGACGTGATGCGCAATCTGGCGAGGGAACTGAACTTGATGCCCAACATGACCATTGAGCTGGATACGAAGGCTGTGGTAGATAAGGCTGTGGAGCATTTTGTGGGTAATCTGCAAACGGGTGACAAGGCTTTGGGATGGCTTGAGAGCTTCATTGAAGAGCACATCAGCGAAGGGAAACGCTGGGATGTCACGGATGATACCCAGCGATTTGCCACCAACCTCTTCAACGAGAACTATCTGCAATTTGGCAAGGAGCAAAGTCGGGCCTTGGAAGCGAATCCGAATCTGATAAAAGACTATAAGAAAAAGCTGAAAGACTTGGAGAAATCTGCCCTTGACGAGATGAAAGCATTGGCAGAGAAGTTCTTCAACGCACTGGACATCAATGGCTTGAGCGAAGATGACCTAAGCAATAAGAAGAACGGCATCTGCAGTTACTTCCACAAACTAGAGAAGGGCGACTTCCTCGAAGAAGAGAAGGTCTTTAATGCCACGGCACAGAAGCATTATGACAGCGCAGAGGCTTGGTGCGCCAAGACTTCCAAGCACAGAGATGAGATTGTTAGCATCGCGGAGAGCACTCTGAGGCCTATCCTGGTGGCTGCTGAGACGGTCAGGGCCCAGAATGCACGCATGGTGAATACCTGCAGGCTTTCATTGAAGCATCTCAGCAAACTCCAACTCCTCGATAGTATCAGCCAACAGGTGGACGCTGACAATCGGGAGTCCAATCGCTTCATGCTCTCAAACACCAATGCCCTGCTACACAGTCTGATGCAGAAAGGCGATGCCAACTTCATCTTCGAGAAAATAGGAACCAGCATCAAGCATGTGATGATAGACGAGTTTCAAGACACCAGCGCCATGCAGTGGGACAACTTCAAGCTGCTCTTGGAGAACATTCTCGCTACGGGAAACGATTGTCTCATCGTGGGAGATGTGAAGCAAAGCATCTATCGCTGGCGAAACGGAGATTGGAACATCCTGAACAATCTGGGTACTTCCCAAGACGAATTCAAGAAATATGTGGATGAGAAGCCGCTGAAGCACAATAGGCGAAGCAAAGAAAACATCATCAGATTCAACAACAGTCTATTCCGTCTGGCACTCCCCTACTTCAGGGAACTGAGGCCACAAGAGCCAGAGGATGAGTACAAGAAACTGGAAAACGCCTATAAAGACGTAGAGCAGCTGATACCTGATAATATGAAAAACTCTGCAAAAGGCTATGTGAAAGTACAGATGCTGAAGAAATCGGATGATTACGTGCAGGAAACCATCAAACTGCTGGGCGATGAGGTCAGAGCACTTCATGCACAAGGGGTGGCCTATAGCGACATGGCTATCTTGCTTCGCAGTAAGGGCGTGCTGCCAGAGATAGCCACCTATTTTGAAAATGAGCTGAACATCCGTCTGGTATCTGACGAAGCATTTCTGCTCAAAGCATCAGAGGCCGTCTGCCTTCTTATAGATGCCCTTCGCTACCTTAATCAGCCTCAGAATACAATGGTGCAGGCTTCGCTGCGTGTGGGCATGGAACTGATGCATCGGAAAGAGAAACACGCACCTTGGAATGATATCTTCTTCAAAGACACTCAGATGGTAGTCTTACCAGAGCCTTTCGTGGAGCGTGTGGAAGAACTAAGTCGGATGCCGCTTTACGAACTGATAGAGGAGCTTTACACTATTTTCCATTTGGATCAGGTAGAGGGGCAAGACGCCTACCTGCTGTTCTTTATGGATGCCGTGGCCCAATACCTCACAGACCATCCGTCGGACATTGGAGCCTTCATCAACTATTGGGATGAAGAACTACAGGAGAAATCCATCCCTAACGTAGAAGCCGAAGCCATCAGAGTGCTGACCATACACAAGTCGAAAGGTTTGGAATTTCATACCGTATTTCTGCCATTCTGCGACTGGACTTTGGAACAAGACAGTCTGCATGAGCTGCTGCTTTGGGAACAAAGCATTCAGAAAGAGCCATATAGCGACTTGCAGATAGTTCCCATGAGCTATGGCAAGACGATGCGTGAATCATTCTACCAAAGTGCCTATGAGAAGGAGCGCTTGCAGCTTTGGGTGGACAATCTCAACCTGCTCTATGTGGCTGTGACACGCGCAGAGAAGAATCTCATCATCTGGAGTCAAGACGACTCCAGCGGAAAGGCATCTACCCGTATCAATGGCTTGCTTGCATGGGTACTTCCAAAGGTGGGCGAGACACTCGGAACATGGGATGGCGACAAGGGCATATACACCTTTGGAACCCTCTGCCCTCATGAGCACAAAGCATCTAAAGAGCAAGGCAACAAATTGGTGCAGTCGCTATCTGCCTGTCCAGTAAGAATGGTCAGCCAGAAGCCAAAGATCGAATTCCGCCAGTCCAACAGATCGGCTGATTTCATCGCTGGCATAGACGAGGCAGAGTCTCCACAGCGTTTCATCAATCGTGGTAAGCTGCTGCATGAGGTATTCTCTGCCATCCATACGAAAGACGAAGCATCGGAGGCCGTGGATCGACTGGTATTCGAAGGGGTGATAGCACAGGCCGAACGCCAAGAGATTCTCGATCTGGTGAATAAAGCGCTTCAGCTCCCTGAAGTGCAGGATTGGTACAGTGGGACTTGGCAACTCTACAACGAGTGCGACATCATCTGGATGTATCACGATGAACTTCAGAAACGAAGGCCCGACCGTGTGATGCGTCGTGGAGACGAATGGGTGGTGGTGGACTTCAAATTCGGAGAGCCGCATGACAAGTACCACGACCAAGTGAAAGGCTACATGAACCTACTGAAAGCAATGCCTGGACAGAGTCAGATTCAAGTAAGCGGATATTTATGGTATGTTGACATTGAAAAGATAGAGCGCGTATGAAGACATTCTTACAACTGGTAGCAGAAGATCTGTATGACAAAATAGGAGACCAACTCTCCGAAACGGCTGTGGTATTCCCCAATAAGCGTGCCAGCCTTTTCTTCAACGAATACTTGGCACAATGCGCAGGAAAACCTATCTGGGCACCCACCTTTCTCAGTATCAGCGAGTTATTCAAGGAGCTGACAACACTCCATACAGCAGACAGCATCCGCTTGGTATGCGAATTATATAAGGTGTATCACGAGGTCACTGGCAGCAATGAATCTCTGGACGACTTCTATTTCTGGGGAGAGCTCCTTATCAGCGACTTTGATGACGTGGACAAGAACTTAGTAGATGCTACTACGTTGTTCAGAAACCTGCAGGGGCTACAAGAATTAGGTCAAGGGGCAGACTTCCTCACAGAAGAGCAAGTAGAAGCCATTCGTGAGTTCTTTGGCGACTTCTCTCCAGAAAACACCACACAACTGAAGGAGAAGTTCGTCAGCATTTGGAATCACTTAGGCGCTCTCTACCAAACCTATCGCGAACGTCTGCATCAGCAAGGCATCGCCTACGAGGGCATGATGTATCGCGAAGCCATCGACAAGCTCGATGCCACTACCCTGCCCTATAAGCACTATGTGCTCGTTGGTTTCAATGTGCTCAATGCTGTGGAGCGCCAACTGTTCGATAAACTCCACAAGGCGGGGAAAGCCATGTTCTATTGGGACTATGACACCTTCTATACCAATGAAAAGAAGCATGAGGCTGGCGACTTTATCAAGCGAAACCTGCGCCAGTTCCCCAACGAGCTTAAAGACGAAAGCTGCTTCGATGAACTAAGTAAGGAGAAGGAGGTTCACTATATCGCTGCTCCTACAGAGAATGCCCAGGCACGCTACCTGCATCAGTGGATCAACAGCAGTACTTGGGATACTTCCAAAGAGAAGAAAAATGCCGTTGTGCTCTGCAATGAAGGCTTGCTGCTCCCCGTATTGCACAGCATTCCTGATTGTGTAAAGAACATCAACGTCACCATGGGTTTTCCGCTTTTGCAAACCCCAATATGCGGACTTATCAATGCCTTAGCCGATTTGCAGATACGTGGCTACCAAAAGAACGACAACCGTTTTACCTATGAGACTGTTGTTCCCGTACTTCAGCACCCTTACATACAGCAACTCAGTCCTCAGGCAAAAGAAGTACTGGAGAAGTTGGTAAAAAACAATCGTTTCTTTCCCACCCTTGCAGAGCTACAAGCAGACGACTTTCTCACCAAAGTCTTTACGCCACAAGAGGGCATCCGTCCGCTTTGCGCCTACTTGACAGACCTGCTGCAAGAAATCACTCAGCTCTATCGAAAACCTGATGCCTCTGACGAAGTGTTCAGTCAGCTCTACAGAGAGTCTCTTTTCAAGAGCTATACGCTCATCAATCGCCTGCTTAGTCTGATAGACGACGGAACATTGCTTGTACAGTCAAATACCTTGCGTAGGCTCCTTGGTAGATTATTGGCGGGAGCCAGTATTCCTTTCCACGGAGAACCAGCCATCGGCATGCAGATCATGGGATTGTTGGAGACACGTAACCTCGACTTTGACAACCTGCTGCTGCTTTCTGTCAATGAAGGCAAGTTGCCTCATGGAGAGAGCGATGCCTCTTTCGTCCCCTACATTCTGCGCAAAGCCTTTGGCATGACCACTATCGAGCACAAGATATCTGTCTACGCCTATTATTTCTACAGACTGATACAACGTGCCAAGCACGTCACCCTGCTCTACAATACCTCTACAGAAGGGATGAATCGCGGAGAGATGTCACGCTTCATGCTGCAATTCCTGGTGGAATGGCCGCATGCCGTTAAACAGTCGTACTTAGAAACCGCACAACAACCTACTGGTCAACGCCTGATTGAAGTTCAGAAGGATGCGCAAGTGACGCACAAACTTTATCATCGCTACGATGCAGATAAAGATGCTCAGTTGCCTGAAGAAAAGCGCTCCGTACTTTCCCCATCTGCGCTGAATAGCTATATAGACTGCTCGCTGAAATTCTATTATCGCTACGTGGCAGGACTCAAAGTGCCTGAAGAAGTCAGCTCTGAGATAGACAATGCGCTTTTCGGAACCATCTTCCACCTCACAGCCCAGCATATATACGAGGATCTCACGCGACGTGGGAAGCAAGTGCTGGCAGAAGACTTGAGAAATTTGCTTGATAACAAAGTGCAAATCCGCGAATATGTGGATCGCTCATTCAAGGAGGAATTCTTCAAGATACCTCCGCAGGAAAAGAGCCGCTATGATGGCACACAGCAAGTCAACTTCGATGTGATAGTGAAATACATCACCCAACTGTTGCAGAATGACCTTCAGTACGCCCCGTTTGATCTTGAAGGCATGGAGGTAAGGCGCACAGAAATCTTCTCTGTAAAGACCCCAAATGGCAACCTGAACGTCCGTATAGGAGGCGATATAGATAGATTAGACAGTAAGGACGGAGCTTTGCGTGTCTTAGACTATAAGACAGGATCAGACAAAGGTGGTTCTGCCAGCATAGAAGCTCTCTTCACTCCTGCCAGAGATAGGAAGTACCATATCTTCCAGGCATTCCTCTATGCCAGCATTATCTGTGGTAAACTGCGTGAAAAGGGCAAGGATATGCCTGTAGTGCCAGCCCTATACTACATCCCCAACTCATACGATTCTTCCTATCGCCCTGAGATAAAGATAGGTGGTAGGCAGGCAGAAACTGTCAGCGACTTTACCACACAGTTTGAATCTGAGTATCGTGAATGCTTGCAGATTCTTTTGCAGGAAATCTTCAATCCAGAGATTCCTTTCCGCCAGACAGATATTCTGGATCATTGCAAGTATTGTGATTTCAGAAGGCTATGCCGCAAATAAACCAGTATTTCATTCACTTAATCGGATTTTTAAGCTAACTTTGCAGACAAAAGAATAGAAGATGAGCGAACAATACCCTTCACAACTGTTGGAAAAAGCCGTCAATGAATTTTCCAAATTGCCTGGCATAGGACGCAAAACTGCCATGCGCTTGGTGTTGCATCTACTACGCCAAGACGATGCCACGGTGGATGCTTTTGGCAACAGTATCATGACACTGAAGCACGAAGTGAAGTATTGCCACGTCTGTCATAATATTTCTGATACAGAGACTTGTAATATTTGCTCTAATCCATTGAGAGACAGCACATCGGTGTGCGTTGTTGAATCCATACGTGATGTGATGGCCATCGAAGCTACGCAGCAATACAGAGGCTTGTATCACGTCTTGGGAGGTGTCATTTCACCTATGGAAAGCATCGGGCCAAGTGACTTGGAGATACAGAGTCTGATAGACCGTGTCAAGGCTGGTGGTGTTAAGGAGGTCATCTTAGCACTTAGCACTACTATGGAGGGAGATACGACCAACTTCTTCATCTATCGGAAACTGAAAGATGAGCCTGTGAAGATTTCTGTGCTGGCACGAGGGGTTTCCGTGGGCGACGAGTTGCAATATACCGATGAAATCACTTTAGGAAGAAGCATCATCAATCGAACCCCTTACACAGGAGGTTTGTAAAACTTGAAGGATATGGAAGAGATAAAGAAAACACTGCACACACTGAAGTTCTGGTTTGGAGCATTCTGGATAGTTCCGCTCATAATGGTCGTTATCGAAGAGCTTTCCGATGGCTCTACAGGACCGTGGGCTCACAATGTCTCTATGGTCTATGGCATGGAAACTATTACCATACTACTGACGTGTGCTTCGGTGCCTGTTGCCCTGAAACTATTCGCATGGGTACTTCAAAAGAAGATAGATAAGGTAGACTTGCTCGAAGCACTTCGCTTGTACGAAAGATGGAGCTTAATTAGGCTTTTGCTGCTCTTTATCCCCGTTGTGATGGGACTACTCACCTACTACACCTGCATGAGCACTACGGGCTTGCTTTGCGCTGCCATAGGTCTCACGGCATCGCTCTTTTGTGTGCCTACTGAGAAGCGCTTGCGCACAGAACTTTATATCGAAGCATGAAATAGTTAGGGGCAAGTTTGGCTTTTCTCTCGCTTTTGCGTAACTTTGCACCCGAAAATTAAAATAAACAATAGGTATTAGAATGAAAGCTTATGTATTTCCTGGGCAAGGAGCCCAATTCGCAGGTATGGGTAAGGACCTCTACGAGAACTATCCTTTGGCAAAAGACCTTTTTGAGAAAGCAAACGAGATATTGGGTTTCCGCATCACCGATGTGATGTTTGAAGGTACAGATGAAGACCTCCGACAGACCAAGGTAACACAGCCTGCCGTGTTCCTGCATTCTGTGATTTCTGCTCTCTGCTTGGGCGATGACTTCCAACCAGAAATGACAGCTGGTCACTCTTTGGGTGAGTTTTCTGCATTGGTAGCTGCTGGTGCACTCGACTTTGAAGATGGTTTGAAGCTGGTTTATGCTCGTGCCATGGCCATGCAGAAAGCCTGCGAAGCACAGCCATCTACCATGGCAGCCATTATCGGCCTTCCTGACGAGAAGGTAGAAGAAGTGTGTGCAGAAATCAATGCTGCTGGCGATGTGGTAGTTCCTGCTAACTTCAATTGCCCTGGTCAGTTGGTAATCTCTGGTTCTATTGAAGGAATCAATAAGGCTTGTGAAGCGCTGAAAGCAGCAGGTGCTAAGCGTGCTCTGCCTCTGAAGGTTGGCGGTGCCTTCCACTCTCCATTGATGCAACCTGCTAAGGAAGAACTGGAGCAGGCCATCAATGCCACCAATTTCCATACGCCAAAGTGTCCTGTTTATCAGAACGTAGATGCTCTGCCACACACGGATCCTGCAGAAATCAAGGCTAACCTTGTGGCTCAACTTACAGCCCCTGTACGTTGGACACAGATAGCTCAGCGCATGTTGGCCGATGGTGCTACTGAATTTACAGAATGCGGTCCTGGCACCGTGCTTCAGGGACTGATCAAGCGTATTGACAAGACTGCCAATGCACATGGCATTGCCTAAAAATCAACCTCTATAAACGAATAAAGCCCCCACTCATCTGAGCAGGGGCTTTTTTGTTGTATTGTCCTTTTTGATTTCAAATTTACGTTCCTACATAAGTGCAACCAAGCGCGCAATGGCTTAATTCAGGTATGCAGGAATATCCTTAGCACTGATGTTCTTGGCGATAATCACGCCATTCTCATCAAGTAAATAGTTGGAGAATCCTTCTTCTAACTCATAATTCTTATATACTCTTGATTCTCCTCCGCTGAGCTCTATATAGCTCTGGCGTTTCGCTATTTGGTCCACTCGAATAGTTTCCTCACAGATAGATGTATATGTATCCAACGATACGGAAACCAATTCCACACTCTCGGGAGCTACCTGACTCAATGCATAACTCAGATTGGCATTGTTTAATCTTGATGCAGCGTCGTAGCTTGCCCAGAAACTGAGCAACACCTTATGTCCACGCTTTCCTGAAAGAGTTTGCATAGATTGCCCAGCGTCCATAGGCTGAAGATGTATATCAGGGGCTTTAGTGCCTACCTGCAACCCTCCAGCATGCTGATCTTTTTCTACAAAAGAAGTCAAGGAACTAATTAGTAATACAACAAACAACCACTTAACATTCTTCATGCTTCTTGGTTTAGTTCTCTACTACCAGAGCCTGCCTCTCGGCGGCGATTTCCCTCTGGCTTTAACTGTATATGGCCCTCTTCTGTCACAGAAGAATTCACGCATTCTCACAGCCATTTTTTCAGAAATCGGACTGCAAAGTTGAGTATTTCTTTTTTAATATCCAAATTTCCGCACTCATTTTAACACTATTGATGTTGTGTAGCATGAAATGTCAAGTTATTTTTTATCTTTGCATCCAAATTTTGCAGAACATGTATTTTACAGATTTAGATCTTAACGATAGCGTTCTCGATGCGTTAGATTCCATGCATTTCGAAGAATGCACCCCTATACAAGAAAAAGCGATTCCTGCCTTACTGGAAGGGCGTGACCTCATAGGTGTGGCACAGACAGGCACAGGCAAAACTGCTGCATATTTGCTTCCTATTTTAAATAAGCTTTCTGAAGGCAACTACCCAGAAGATGCCGTAAACTGCGTGATTATGGCACCAACCAGGGAACTGGCTCAGCAGATAGATCAGGCAATGGAAGGATTCTCCTATTTCATGAATGTGAGTAGCGTAGCAGTTTATGGTGGCAATGACGGCATCGTCTTTGCACAGCAAAAACGTGGTCTTATTAAGGGGGCTGATGTAGTTATAGCTACGCCTGGACGCCTTATTGCACATATTCAGATGGGATATGTGGACTTGTCGCATGTTTCTTTCTTCGTACTCGACGAGGCCGACCGTATGCTCGACATGGGTTTCTATGATGATATCATGCAGATAGTGAGGTTGCTCCCTGAAAAACGACATACGATCATGTTTTCTGCCACCATGCCTCAGAAAATTCAACAACTGGCAAAAACCATTCTTCATGACCCTGTAGAAGTGAAGATTGCCGTATCCCGCCCTGCAGATAAAATCAAGCAAAGCGCCTACATGTGCTACGAAAAGCAAAAGCTTGGATTGATAAGATGGCTCTTCCGTCATGAAGAGGCCAAGCGCGTCATCGTATTTGCCAGCAAGAAGACCAAGGTGAAAGACGTGACACGTTCCTTGAAGCAAATGGGGATGAACGTGAGTGAAATGCACTCTGATCTGGAACAAGCTAAGCGCGACGAAGTTATGCTGGGATTCAAGAATGGGCACATTAATATCCTTGTTGCAACAGATATCCTTTCACGTGGCATTGATATTGATGACATCCAGATGGTCATCAATTATGATGTGCCTCATGACTATGAAGACTATGTACATCGCATCGGACGTACAGCAAGAGCGGGTAATGACGGCGCAGCCCTTACTTTCGTGAGTCCAGATGACTCTCGCTATTTCCGACAGATAGAAGACTTCCTTGGCAAAAAGGTGGAGCGCCTTGATATTCCTGAAGAACTGGGTGGTAATCCCATACCAGAAGTTAAGAAGGAAACAGAAGGCAAGAGAAAAGGTTCAAAGAATAGAGGAAAGCGTAAGCCGAATGCTCATAGGACCAGAAATAGCCAACAGGACAATAACCCTAAAAAGCAGCATCGCCCAAGAAGAAAGCCTGCGAGGAATAGCGGTAATGAAGCACCTGCAAATAAGAATTAATCTGCTACTGAAATACGAAGCTGTCTGTCATTCCCGATGGTGAGGTTCAGCAAATAAGCTGCAGAAGCACTGCTTTCTGGATCTCCCACCAATGCCTGGTAGTGATAGCCCTCTCCATCTACGCCCACGAAATCCATATCGGCTAAGATGCTGGTCTCCAAGAAATCTGCAGGAATAACATCAGCGAAATCACGCTTGGTGACATCTTTTCCATAAAGCTCTGTTGCTCCAGTATAGACGCAGATATGTATCACATTGTCGTAGTACACATTGTCCACTAACATGCCAGATGGTCCGATGGAAGTACGAATCACCTTCATCTTACTGGGATTCACAAACACATACCCTCTGTAACGCTTCCCGTCATACATCACTACGCTGTCTTTCTCTATCCGCTCCGTGACGATAGGAAGCGGTTCTTTGGCTGCCTGGAAGAAGTTAGCGTCATCTTCATTGTCTGAATGATAGAGGGTGATGATATTGTTTCCGAACTCCATAAAATGGAAACGCTCCTGAGTCTGTAATTCTATAGGGTAAGGAATGGTATCTGCTCCCACTACGAAGAACGTATCATGCTTGATATAGAAAGAGGAAGGAAGATTCTCTGCATCGGGATAGAACAACGAGTCGCCCTCCACTCGCATGAAAGGCATGTCGGTCTCCTCATTCAGCCAGATACCTTGCAACATCTGCTTGGCGACAACATTCTCAGCCTCTTCAGCTTCGGGTTGTTGCTTACCGCAAGATATCAGTCCGACAGACCACCCCAACACCATTAAAATCAGTGATATATAACCTCTTTTCATTGCTTTGTATAAAGTCTAATGCAAAGGTAACCAAAAAAAGAGTATTCTCCTATAAAAAAAGTAAAATTCAATCTATTATAAAATAAAATGTATTATCTTTGTACACAGTATGAAAGAATTAGCAAACCATATTCACAGACTGCTGCAGGAGAGCGATTGCGTCATCGTTCCTGGTTTCGGTGGGTTTATTGCCCATGATAGTCCTGCCCAATGGATGGAGGATGAGCATACCTTCTTGCCTCCTTCAAGAATCATCGCCTTCAACCCGCTGCTGAAGATCAACGACGGTTTGCTGGCTCAGTCGTACATGACTTCCTATCGTACCAGCTTCTCCGATGCTACACGTCGTATTCAGCGTGCCGTGAAGCAGTTGGTTCGCAGTTTGTACGAAAACGGAAGTGTCTATTTACCTGAAATCGGTGAAGTGCGTTTCAATATTCACCACACCTATGAATTTTATCCAGAAGACGATAAACTCATCAGCCCTGCCCTTTATGGTTTGGAGAGCTTCGAGATGAATACGCTCGAAGAAGTTAAGCAACAACGTGAGGCATTGCAACAACTCCGAGCCAAGCAGTTGGAAGAGGAAGAGCGTCAGCGTAAGGAAGCTGAGCGTCTACGCCACGAGGCTGAAATCCAGCGCAAGCAGGAAGAATGGCAGAAGCAGCATGAGGAGCAGATGCGCCTGGCTGCCATGAAGCGTGCAGAAGAAAAAGCACATCTTACCCTTTCACGCCGTGCCACGCTTCGTAAGAGCTTACGCATGATAGGCACTGCTGCTGCAATGATTGCTGTATTGTTCCTATGCTTCACCTTTGCCACCCCACTCCAAAACACCTCAATTGGTACAGAAAACTATGCAGAGCTGAATCCAAAGGAGATGCTGAGCAACTTGATGAGTCACTCTCTGATTACACAGCCTGTTGGCGAGGATTCTGCTTCTGAGATTGCAGAAACTATTCCTGCTGAAGAAACAGAAAACACTGCAGAAGTAGTTGAAGTACAGGTTCCCAAAATCTATCATGTCATCATTGCCAGTGTGGGGGCCTCGAAAGATGCTCAGACTATGGCAGAAGACCTGACTAAACGTGGATTCCAGAATGCTAAAGCGATCATTGGCGATGGTTACAATCGTGTATGCATCAACAGTTTTGAAACTGAGCAGGAGGCTTATGCGATGGTTCGCCAATTGAAGGCTGACAATCTTTACGAGCAAGCTTGGGTACTGAAACGTAAATGAAGCGCATACTTCTCATAGGGCTTTTCGCCTTAGCTACAGGTATGCTCTATGCTCAAGGCGACGTGAATCCTACGGCTCCACGTGTGGAACATACGCAGAATTTTGATGGTTTCCTCCTTGATCTGGACGCACTGTATCCCACAGAGCCTGTGAAACCTATGACGCAGTCGTTGATGGCTTTGATGCCAGACTACAGTCATTTGCTATTGCCTCAGCCAACTGTTACTTTCGGCACATTAAGTGGCAGTCTTTTCTCTCCCAACTATACATTGGGGACATTCACCACGACACATTTCAATGCTATGCCTACCATAGGGAATGTCCAAGTCGCCAATTTCCGCCTAAAAAACGGAATGACCATCAGCACCATGGGAGATTATGATGCTAATGGTCATCGTGTCAATCGTCCTGTCATCCCTTGGCAACGAAACAATTTCCAAGGCGCATTCCAAGTGAAGTCAGCTGATGGAAAATACAGCTTTGGCGTCCACGTCAGTAATGGTGCGGGACCGTATTAATAGTCTCCGAATACAGCTTTCAAGCTCTTTACCAGTCCGTCAGACTCCAGATCTACACTGAGAATCTTGCCCTCTGGATCTAACAGGAAATAGGCTGGAATCCAGCGAATGGCATAGCGGTTCACGATTTCACTTTGCCAATACTTCAATTCTGATACATGTGTCCAATTCAGGTTGTATTGCTCAATGCCATTCACCCAAGGTTCCTTAGCGCGATCTAATGATACGCTATAGATGGTGAAATTCTTATCCTTCAGTTTCTCATAGGCATTTACCACTTCAGGGATTTCTCTACGACAATCTGGACACCAACTGGCCCAGAAGTCCAGCAGCACATACTTGCCACGAAGAGATGAGAGGCTCACCAACTCTCCATCAGGATTTGGCAGATTGATGTCAGGAGCAATTTGACCGACCTCTACTTGTTCTTTACGACTGATAAGGTCGTTCAACTGCTCCATGTAGAAAGAGTTTGCCAATGATGGATCTAAGGTGTTGCGCACAGCCTTCAGGCCTTCTGTATCATAGCTCCATGAGTAGCTTTTCATCAACAGATAGGCTCCTACTGGAGAAGCTGGATGATGGGCAATAAGCGTGTCAATCTGGAAACCATCTTCCTTGGCATATTCTTGAACTTTACGGAAGAAAGTATCTGATTCCGAGCCTTCTACTTTGATTTGTTTACTTTCTTCATTCATAGTTACATTCACCTTTCCGTTCTCCAAGAAGAACAGCAACGGACTATTGTCTGTAGGTGAAGTGGTGAGTCCATAGGCCTCTGCGCCATTAGGCAACTGTCCTGTCAGGGTGAACTTGCCATTGACAATCTGGGCAGAGTCCGTGATGCTAAAAGTCTTATCCTCTACCCTCTTCAGATAAACCGTTCCTTCTGTGGCACTGGTAATTTCGCCATTTACCACATAGCCCTTAGGCGTACTATCGCAAGATGCCAACACCGTCAGCGCTTCAATGCCTAAAATAAAAAAACTACGTTTCATACTATGTTTAATGTATAATGAATGATGTATAATGTTTCAAATCTCACTCAATTCCAACCAGCGCATCGACTTCTCGTCAAGTTCTTCATTCAACAGAGGCAGGCGTTTTGATTTTTCAGTCAGCTCCTCCACACTCAGCATACCGCTGCAGAGTTCCTCCTCCAGTTGTTTTTTCTCAGACTCCAATGCAGCAATGTCCTTCTCCAGTTGCTCCATCTCACGGGCTTCCTTGAAAGTCAGTTTGCGCTTAGTAGGCATTTCCTTTCGCTGAGCTTCGGCTTTTGCTGGAACTTCTTTCTGCTTTTCCTGCTCTCTATCATGACGCAACTTCTCTTCCTTCCAGGCCCGATATTGTGTGTAGTTACCTGGGAAATCACGAATGTCGCCCTCACCATTGAACACTAACAGGTGATCTACCACCTTATCCATGAAATAACGATCATGGCTCACCACAATAAGGCACCCGCCAAAGTCCTTCAGATATTCCTCCAGCACATTCAGCGTGATGATATCCAAGTCGTTGGTTGGTTCATCCAGCACCAAGAAGTTCGGATTCCGCATCAGCACCGTACATAGATACAGCCTTCGTTTCTCCCCACCGCTCAGTTTATAGACATAATTATATTGCTGCTCAGGAGAGAAGAGGAAGTACTGTAAGAACTGCGATACCCCCATGCGCTGGCCTTTTCCTACATTTACCACTTCAGCTATGTCACGTACCACATCGATGACTTTCATCTGCTCATTAAATTGCAAGCCCTCCTGTGAGTAATAGCCAAAGCGCACTGTCTCACCAATCTCCAGGTTACCGCTGTCTGGCTGTTGCTCTCCCAGCAGAATCTTGAGGAAGGTACTCTTACCAGTACCATTATTTCCCACGATACCCATCTTCTCATAGCGCGAGAAGATATAGGAGAAATCATCCAGTATTTTCTTATTGCCAAACGACTTATACAGATGATCTGCCTCAAATATCTTCTTGCCTATATAGGCCGATTTCACTTCCAACCTCACATTCCGTTCATCAAAGCGCTGCTTTGCCACTTTCTCAAGTTCGTAGAAAGCTTCCTCACGATAGCGAGCCTTATGCCCACGGGCCTGTGGCATCCTACGCATCCATTCCAGTTCTGTACGATAGAGATTATTTGCCCTTGCCACCTCCACCTGCTTAGCATTCAGTCGTTCTTGGCGCTTCTCGAGATAATAACTGTAATTGCCTTGATAGGCATACACCCCTTGGGCATCTATTTCAAGTATATCCGTACAGATACGATCCAGGAAATAACGATCGTGCGTCACCATGAGGAGACTCACTTTATTTCTCCTCAAGTATTCCTCCAGCCATTCGATGATCTCCAGATCCAGATGGTTGGTAGGCTCATCCATGATAAGGAAATCAGGCTCCGAGAGCAGTGCATGTGCCAATGCCACACACTTCTGCTTGCCGCCAGAAAGCTCAGCCACTGGCTGATTCAAGTCTGTGATCCTCAGTTGGGTAAGCAGTCGCTTCACACGAAGTTCCTCTTCCTCATCCTTCATCACCCTACCACAAGCTTCCCACACAGTTTCACCCTCATGGAATACGGGGGTCTGAGGCAGATATCCCACCTTCACGTCCTTGCGGAATGTGATTTTACCATCATCAGCACTGTCTATGCCAGCCAAGAGTCCCAGCAGTGTACTCTTACCACAGCCATTTTTCCCAATCAGTCCCACATGCTGTCCTTCCGTCATACCGAAGCTGACGTTCTCAAACAACAGCAGGTCGCCAAACGACTTGCTAAGATTCTCTACCTGTAATATCGGATTGGCCATTGTCTTTCGTCAGAGTATCTGCTTATACACTTCCACCAAGTCCACTTTCTCACCAGCCTTCACACGGCTCCACACCAATTTCAAGGGATCTATCAGCGTGTCTTCATCATCCAAACTCACTAATACAGGAGCTTCACGATTGCCGTCAACCAGTGTGCGCCACTCCATACCTTCTACCTCATTGGCCAGAATCACGCAGAGAGTGATACCAAGGGCTATCCAAGGGTCACGCTTCTTCGGACTAAGTTTGCCACTCTCCACCAAGCGTTGCATATTTTCCACATCCTCCTCTTCGGCGCGGAAGTCCTTCTTAGTCAGTTGCTTCACCTCCTCCTGTACCCAGTCGAACGCTTCGTCTATCTGAAGAATCTCCGATAAGCGCACAGGAATAACCTCTGCAGGATATTTCACGCCCAGACGTCGCACATGAAGCGACTCTATGATGGTCTTCGCCACCTCAATAGGATCACCTGCCTTGACAGCAAAAGAAATCTCGAATGCCACATCTGCCTGACCAGTCACCCATTGGTGGTTCTCATAGGTCACCTCTTCCTCGACGAAACGTTCCACACTGTAGGCACAGTCAAAACGCCCAATGCGCACCACCTGCGCCTCCCTATTCTCCTTCAGCTCAGCATCCACGCACTCCTTGCTATAATTGGCATTCCCACGGAAGGCAGAAATGCGGAAGTTGCCTGTCCACTTGTCTGGATTATAGAATAAGAACGAACCTTCGCCATCTTCAAACTCGCTCCAATCAGCAGGATAAACCATGTCAAACCAAGCTCCTGGTGCTATGAATTTCTTTCCTTTCATTGTCAGTCAGATTATTTCGAGGTAAAAGTACAACAATTTGTGTGTATTTGCAAATAAAAGCCACGTTTCATTGCCAATAATGGTAGCGATGGCGATACCTCAGCAGCTGAAAGGCTGACAATAAAAGCACCAAGACAGCCGTAGTTTCGCACACCATCGTACGCCCAAAGGCTATCACGCCAGAGACGATACCATTGTTCAATACTGTGAAGAAAGCTTTTATATCCATATATGAAAAAGGACAGGCGGTTTGACCGCTTGTCCTTTTGCTGCTCATTGAGCTTACTCGGAGGTACCTGGCGGTCTCTGAACTCGCCTGATAACCTGCTTATTATAGGACGTGCGATCTGCAAAATGTCTACATTTTCAAGGAACGCCTGTAAGTTTCTTCAGCCTAATAACGTCGTTGCGTTTCTCTTCTGAACCGTCGAAACCTAGGCATCTATCTTTGCTTACGCCGTGATAGTAATCGTTATTTCGCTCAAAAGCGAAAAAGTCAATACTGTTGTACCCAATCCTTAAACAAAGTCTCCAACCGTTTTGGCCGTCGGCATACCAAGTTTCACCATCAGTATCGCAATTTAATTGGAAATGTGCGAATGAAAGTGCTTGGCTTCTGAGCTGAGCAACTTGTTTGGTTTGTTCGCATCCCATCATTTGTTCAGTATCGAATTATTTGTTAAGTAATTCAATGTTTTTATCACCAAATAGCTGCTTCAAGATTTTTTCTCTATGCTCACCCTGAAGTTTGATCTGAATAATAGTCTCTAAAGGCTCCGCATTTGTATTAGCCTTTTTGACATATTTATCAGGATAAGTGAATACGTCTTGTATCTCCATCCCAATGTTAGTTGCAAAATTTGAAAGTTGCCACAAAGAAAGTTTGACATTGCCACTCAAAATTCGACTTAACTGAGAAGATGAAGTGCCCATCATTTCGGCTGCAGATTCTTGCGTAATCCCTTTGTCATTGATGATTTTTCTGATTTTATCAACGACAGGATGTTTTATGTTATTGTTTTCATTTTTCATATTTGAAATTATGAAATAATTAGGAATAGCGTCTTGTAAAAAATTAAATTAATTTGCAGAATATTAAAAATATATTTGCAAAATATTAAAATCTATATTACATTTGTGGCGATGATTTAATATCCGCAAAATTATATGGGAACAAAAAGACTCACAATGGCGAAAAAACGCTACTCTTTCAGAGAGGCCTATGAATGTGTACCATTTTGCAAGATGGGTGATGTAAGAGATTCTATTAAGGAGGCTCTTGGAATTAGCAGTAATGTAACTTTTTGCATTTATAAAAATAAAGGTTTAACGCCGTCAAAGGATGCGTACGACCGTGTGGAGGACATATTTAGTGCCATGGGTATATATAATTGCTGGCAAGAAGTTGGGAGTTAATGGCAGATGACAGGAAGTTGGGACAGCGAGAGCTGCAGGTGGTGCAGTTCGTAGCATGGGGTGCCTCTCAAAAGGAGATAGCCGAAGAGCTAGGCATCTCGTGTCGGACGGTAGACAATACCGTGCGCCATGCGAAAGAAAAGCTCGGACTGCAGAAAAGCACAGAACTGGCTGCATGGTGGTTCTGCACTACTTTCGGGATAAGTTTCCAGCTCTCTCCCCTTCGACGAAAGATCCTGGCTGTCTGCTTAGCTTTGCTTTTCTTCTTGGGAGAGCTGGCCACGCATCAGAACTTCTGTAGGATTGTCATCCGTAGAATTAGGATTGAATGTAGAATTAATTATAGAAAAGAATAAGGATATGCCTGAGATTGCCGTGAGATATTGTCCACCACAGAAAGGGCGCTTGG
>ERZ842401.2913-NODE-2913-length-21984-cov-7.112499_pt1 | contig 21984 bp, 18 predicted proteins | sample MGYA00521270_ERZ842401 | MGnify/ENA primary metagenome ERZ842401 (study PRJEB31892, sample SAMEA3878208) | bioreactor metagenome | biome: Moose rumen | place: Sweden | collected 2011-10 | study: EMG produced TPA metagenomics assembly of the PRJEB12797 data set...
TCGATTATACCACAGATTTCCTGTTTTTTGCGGGGAATTAATCAGTGTTTCCCTAGCTTTGGTAAAGTTGTGCTTTTTGCTCTTCAACAGCTTTTGGCAATTATGGCGGCAACCATTGCTGTTCCTGCCATTGTAGGAAACGGACTTACCGCTTCTGCAGCACTATTTGGTGCAGGTGTGGGAACAGTCGTTTACCTTCTGTTTACAAAAAGTTCTAGCCCTGTCTTTTTGGGAAGTTCCTTTGCATTCATTGGCTCAATGCTCAGTGCATTCGGTGGTGCGGCTTCGGTAAGCATTGGTTACTGGGGTCTCATAATCGGTGCTATAATGGCCGGCCTTGTATATGTAGTTCTTGCCCTCATAGTAAAATGCTGTGGCGTTGCATGGATAGACAAACTTATGCCTCCGGTAATCATTGGACCTACTGTTGCAATCATCGGATTAAGTCTTTCTGGTAACGCTGTTGGCGATCTTATGAAGTCAAGTGTTGAAGGAGGAAGCTCTTATGTAGCTCTTATCTGCGGACTCATTACTCTTGCGGTAACAATGCTTTGCTCAACCTACGGCAAAAAAATCGGCAGACTTATTCCATTCATTCTTGGCATTCTTGCAGGATACGCCGCCGCATCTATTTTTGCACTGATTGGTTACGCTACAAAAAATCCGTCACTCATCGTAATAAACTATGACGCACTTACTAGCCTCAACTTTAAGTCAATTTCGGGATACTTTGCACTTCCTAAGTTTACATTTGCACTGGGCGGTGCAGAAGGACTTAAGGGAATTACAGGCTCTTATCTTCTTACACTCTTTGCGGCATATGTTCCCGTTGCATTTGTTGTTTTTGCAGAACACCTTGCAGACCACAAAAATCTTTCTTCAATCGTTGGAACAAACCTTCTTGAAAAGCCAGGCCTTACACGAACACTTTTGGGTGACGGTGTGGGAACAATGGTTTCTACTTTCTTTGGCGGATGTCCAAACACAACTTACGGAGAATCAATTGGATGCGTTGCAATTACCCGTAACGCCTCAACAGTTTCAATTTGGGGATGTGCGGCACTCTGCATAATCTTTAGTTTGATTAGTCCTCTTGTTGCATTCCTTGAGACAATTCCAAGTTGTGTAATGGGAGGCGTTTGCATTGCCCTCTACGGATTCATTGCTGTTTCAGGATTCAAGATGTTCCAGAAGGTTGACCTTAACAAAAACCGCAACCTCTTTGTTGCTAGCGTAATTTTCATTACAGGCGTTGGCGGAATGGTTGTAAGCTTTGGCAAGGTTGAAATCCGCACTGTTGCATGCGCACTTATTCTTGGCATTCTCACAAACCTCATGCTTTCAAAAGAAAAGGACGAAGGTGCCGCTGAATAATCAGTAGAGGCTTTCGGTTTCTTCTTTCGTAAGGGGAACATTTGCGGTGTAACGGGCACTAGCTTGGGCTATTTCCTTTGCATCGTGAAGTTCCCCTTTATTCATTCCGGGACAGTCCCTTGCGCACTCGTTCCAGGTGCTGGCGTCAGAAATCATCCATGTCCAAAAGGGATATGTCTCGCACTGAACAGGACGAGCACTGTATGCGCTACATCCGTCCTTCCACAAAATGCAGTCACAGTTTGATTTTTCCTTAAGAGCAAGCACCTGTGTTCCACCGTAATAGTCGGCCCAGCGGCAGTAGCGGCTTACAAATTCTCTTACTGCCAAATTAAAAAACTTGCAGAGTTGAGTAAGGTCTCTTTTGGAAAGGTAGACAAATCCGGGAGTGGTTCCGCAACAAAAGGAACATCTTCTGCACGAAAAACGGAGACCATCATCATAAAAATTTTTTACGGAACTGCTACTCATGAGAGGCAGGCTTTTCTTTGGCAGATGGGGCGCGAACTTCTAGTAGACGAAGGAAGACAGGCTGAAGCACATAAATCAGGACGAAACCTGCTAGCATAGAAATTACAAGACTTTCTACAAACATGGGAAGAAAGGAAACAGGTGCTCCATGGCTTACGGCTCCCCTGTATGCAAGATAGATCATTAAAAGCGTAATTAAGGGAGTGTAAAAAATATCGGAAACAAGGGAATCCATTGCGTGGGACTCAGCAGAAAAAGGAACGAAGTCCAAAGTTTTGCATGCGGCTCCTGCAATTTTTCTTACTGGAATGCAGAAACCTATTACAAGACTGAGCAGGAAACTGGCCGCAAAACTTACAAGCCATTGCTGAATGGAAAAATGACCTGAGCATGCGTTGCCAATGAGCGACAGTCCAAGGCTTAAAGAAAATCCCATCAAAATATTCATGATTATTCCAATACGGCGCATGGTCTTCTGTTCCATTCCCTGTGGCATAAAAATCCTCCTTTTCGGTGTTTTATTGTAACATACCGTTTAATGTGCGTCCATAAAAAAAAGTACATGAGCAGGAGGCAGTCACTTTATCTACTTGACATAAAACATATATTATTGTATTATTCACTTAATACAATAACCAGACCGTAAGTTTGTTTACTAAGAATATATCGCCAGGTATAATGTAGGCACTTACAAACGAAGTTTACAGGAGATATCTATGTCTGTTATTACGCTTAGCAATGTGCGCAAAACATATCCGCTGGGAAAGCAGGAAGTTGTTGCGGTAAAGGATGCGTCGTTCTCTGTTGAAAAGGGAGAGTTCGCTGCCATTTCAGGACCTTCGGGTTCGGGAAAATCCACAATTCTCAACATGCTCGGATTAATTGACATTCCGTCAGCAGGTTCAATCATCATAAACGACATTGATGTCTACAAGGGAGTCAACCTAGAAGACGCTCAGGTTCAGGACGGACGCTGGGCTTCTGATCCAAAAGACAAAAGAAAACGCCGCACTTCCATTCCTTCAAAATTGGACAAGCGCATTACAGGACTTCGCCGCTCTCACATAGGATTTATTTTCCAGACATTCAACCTTATTCCGGTTCTTAATGTATACGAAAATGTTGAATTCCAGCTTCTGCTCAACTCAAAGGGACAGGACGCAAAATGCCCCGTAGATGACTTTTCAAAAAAACAGAAGGAAGAATGGGTCAACTACCTTATTGACAGGGTTGGACTTTCCGACTGGAAGACCCACAAACCTTCAGAACTTTCTGGCGGACAGAGGCAGCGTGTTGCCATAGCTCGTGCACTGGTTACAAAAGCTCCAGTAATTCTTGCGGACGAACCTACAGCAAACCTTGACAGCGCAAACAGCAAGCAGATTCTTAGCCTGATGAAGCAGCTTAACAAGGATCCTGAACTTCAGACCACATTCATTTTTTCAACACATGACGCCCGAATTGTAAAGATGTGCGACCATGTTGTTCATCTGCTTGACGGAAACATCACAAACGACGAGCACAAGGCTGGCAGCGACATTTACGGAGAGGAATAACATGAAGGCACTATTCCAGCTTGCACTTCGCAATTTACGCGAACACAAAAGCAAGACTATCATTATTGCACTGTTTATTATTTTCGGAAGCGCAATCGTCATTCTTGGCAATGCATTTCTTGAATCAGTAAACAGGGGACTGGAACGAGACTTTCGTGCTAACTACACGGGAGACATCGTTATATCAGCAAAACCAAAGCAGGGACAAATTATCGACATAATGGGCGTACAGTCTGTTTCTCTTGTAGGTGACATTCCCCAGCTTCCCGCCCTTACGGAAGTTGAAAAAATCTACGAAAAAATGTCTGGTGACAGCCGCATTTCCAAAACCACAAGGCTTATTTCCGCTCAGGCCATCATGACAAAAGACGAAGAACTCGAAATAGACCTGGAGGACGAGTCTCTTAGCATAATGGACATTCCGGTGTTCTTTCTGTTTTCTGGCGAAGATAAAACTTACTTTGACACCTTTGGCGGACAGCATGTTGTTGAAGGCAGGATGATTGACTACACTTCGGGACAAAACGAACTCTTCATAGACACTCGCGTTCGTGACGGCTTTGAAAAGTTCTACAAACAGCCCCTTAATGTGGGAGACAAAGTTTTGGTTGCAGGCGCAAATTCAAACGGAGTAATCCGCGAGGCAACTGTTGTTGGATTCTTTACTCCTCCAAACGAAAACAGCGCAATGTTCCAGATTATTTACTGTAATCCGTCTTTTGCACGCGCATTTGCAGATTTAACTTACGGAGCATCTATTGCAAGTACTGTTTCTACAAATGTCGATACCAGCATTGTAGACTTTGACGATGACGATTTGTTTGGAAGCGATGACGACTGGTTCTCGGACATAGACATGGACAACTCAATTCTGGCAGACAGTTCAGTTGACTTTAACGACATTCTGGGCGACACCTCTCTACGCGACGAATTGAACAAAACTGATGACGGAGCATGGCACTTTATTCTTGGAAAGGTGCAACACCCGTCCGAAGCGGATAAAATTGTTGCAGACTACAACGCTTGGTTTGAAGAAGAAGGCATTAACGCACATGCAATGAACTGGGAAAACGGAGCTATATCTTACACAAGTTCTGTAGAAGGAATCGGCATTCTCTTTAATGTTCTGATTATCATTCTTGCAGTTGTTGTATTCATCATCATAATGAATACCATGACGGTTTCGGTAATTGAACGCACTGCAGAAATAGGAACAATGCGCGCTCTTGGTGCAGAAAAGTCTTTTGTAAGAAAACTCTTCTTTATGGAAGCCATTCTTATGACAATAGGCTCAGTGCTTATAGGTTCAGTTATTGCAGCAATAGTTGCCGTAATCTTTAACGGACTGAACATAACCATAACTAACAGCATTGCAAAAATAATTTTAGGCGGCGGTCAGCTCAGGTTCATCATTACACCGGGCATTATCATTTCTACAATCATCATTACGGCTATAGGCGGATTCTTAAGCAACCTCTATCCCGTAAGTTCCGCACTTAAAATTACACCGCTCAAGGCTCTTTCTAAGGGCGCAGACTAAGGAAGGTAAAAGATGAAAGAGATTTTTACACTTGCACTAAGAAACTTAACAAGGCAAAAAAGACGCAGCATCATTCTGGCCATTGCAATAGCATTCGGATTTTTTGTCGTAACTGCAATTGACGGTCTTGCTTCTGGCGCTGTAGAAAACCTTCGCCGGCAGCTAACTCAGCTAGTTGGAGGCACAGTTCTTATTCAGGGTCTAGAAAAACTTCCGCCCGAAAACGAAAAGGACAAGGGGCAAATTGTAAACATAATCCGCGACCACGACTACATCCGCAGTGTTGTAGAAGACTTAAATGTCAACTACGAAACGCTTTCTCAGTATTCCATGATGAGCGGAACAATTCTGTTCAACGGAAAGAAGGCGCTTGCAAATGTTACTGGCCGCGATCTTGTAAACGACAAAGACCTGCTAGACTCTCTGCAGATAGTTGCTGGCTCTAGAGAAGACTTTGCAAAACCAAGGAACATAATCATAAGCGAATCTATGGCCGACACACTTAACATTCAGCCCGGAGACACGGTGCTTTTTACCACCTACACAATCTACGGACAAAACACTGTTGGCGAATTTACAGTTTCTGCAATCATCAAGGGAAACAGTTTTATGAGTGGACTCATTGCCTATGTTGACATTGACTCTCTTAACGAACTGATAGAAATCCCCTACGGCGGATACGACACCTTTACAATCTACCTTAAGAACGAACGGGAATCTGCGGCAGTTGCAGATGCAATAGAGGAACGCATTAGGCAAGACGGCATAAATGTAACAAGCCGCCAGGACGCCATTAAGGCAAACCCTTCAAATCCTGGTGCCGCTCTTGAAAAACAACTTACCGCTCGTGACCAGCAGTGGGAAGGCGTAAAGTACGGAGTTGAAACTTTTGATGACGAAGTTCCACAGTTGCAGCAGGTTATGTTCATTGTTCATGTGGTAACATACATAATCCTCATTGTTATACTGCTTATTGTCATGGTTGGCATTTCAAACACATACCGCATGATTTTGTACGAGAGAATCCGCGAAGTGGGAACAATGCGCGCTCTTGGCATGCAAGGAAAAGCCGCTGGCAGACTCTTTACAACAGAAGCAGTTATTCTGTGTATTATAGGAGCAATTGCAGGTTTAATTCTTGCACTTGTAGTTATGTCTATTTTGGGAACCTTCACTATTAAAAATGAAGCGGTTTCATTCTTCTTGCGTAATGGTCACATAACCTACTCACTGTCTGCAGGAGCAATTATTGCCCAGTACATTCTGCTGATTGTGCTTACCGCATTGGCAGTACGAGGAAGTGCTAAAAAGGCTGCAAAAATGACACCAGCTCAAGCTTTGCGTACTATTAAGTAACAGAAACACCTTTTGTGTGTTTTCATTTATGGAATATATTTTTAGGAGAAGCAACATGAAAAAACTTTTACTTTCATTAGGTCTTGCACTCACCCTCTGCACTGCATCAGTAACGGCTCAGACAGTTGATGCCGCTACCGCAGAACAGGCATTCAAAACAATGGAAGCTGCAGACAATGTTCTTGCCTACCACGGAGACTACTCTGCTACAGTTTCGCTGCTTATTTCAAAACCGGGGGAACCAGACGAAAGCCTTAGGTTTAAAATTTTCGAAAGAACCGACAGCGATTTAATGACGATGGTTCAACTGCTTCCTGAAGCAGACAAGGGAAAGGGATATCTTCGTGATGGAGACAACATCTGGGCTTATGATCCCATAGGAAGAAAATTTACCCACACATCACTTAAAGAAGCTATTGGCGACTCTGATGTTAACCTTGACGACTTAAATCAAAGTGACACTCACTGGAGGGACAACTATACAGTTGCATCTTTTACAGAAGGAATGCTGGGTAAGCAGGCTGTCTACATAATCACTCTGGATGCAAAGACTTCAAAGCCGGCCTATGCACGCACCACATACTACATTCGCAAGGATATTGCACTGGTGCTTAAAGAGGAAGACTATTCTGGTTCAGGAAGACTCATGCGTACAACACTCTACCCCAAGTGGGCAAAAGTTCCTGCGGGCTATGTTCCCACTCAGATTATCCTAAGAGACGAGCTTAACAAAGGCGAGACAACCCAGCAGATGATTTCTGACTTAACCTTTGATAAACTTCCCGACACAATTTTTACAAAAGCATATCTTGAAGGATTGAACTAATGAAAAAGTTTTTTCTTACGGCATTTTGCACGCTGATGACATTCTATGCCGTCAGCGCACAAAGCGACGATGATTTTTTCTTTGATGATGATTTGTTTGCAGATGATGTAACAGTCACCACTTCGGAAAATAGTTCTGGTTCAAGCGACTTAAGCCACGGCGTTATTTTTGAAAACGGAAGCGTAAAGTTAGGCGGTAACATAGACACGGCCCTTAAGCTGAATGTTCCCCTTTACGATCCAGACAATGACGGCAACACTTTGGGCGACAACATTTACAATTCTACGGTAAGCCCTACCGCAGACGCCCAACTTTTTGTTGACGCAAGACCCACTCAAAACCTTAGGCTTTACACAAAGTTTGGTTGGAACTATCCATACGAAGCATCATTTTCTGGTTCAGCCCTTACCGCAGCAATACTTAGTTCTGAAAACCCTGCACTTATAGGCATGCTAACACCAGGTGCAACCATTCCCGACATTTCGTTAGGAACAAGTCGCCTCTACATCAAGGAACTCTTTACTGATTTTTCCATTGCAGACAGAGTCTTCTTTCGCTTTGGACAACACACAGTTTCTTGGGGAACAGGATACTTCTTCAGTCCTGTAAGTGACATGATTAACACTTCTTCCATAGATCCAGAAAATCCCACGGCACAGGTAAACGGCTCTCTAAACCTTCGAGCACAAGTTGTTTTCCCCGGCTCAATGAACACGCTGTGGTTCTATGTAGTACCGAGTGCAAACTTTGATCAGTCAGGTCTTTCTTATGCAAGGGACACCGCACTTGCTGCAAAAGGTGAATTTGTTTTTGGCGGATGGGAACTGGGCGCAGGCGCTCTCTACAAATATCAGTCGGCACCAAAAATTATGTTCACTGCAAGCGGAAGCATCTTTAAAGGAAAAGTTGCTGTCTTTGGTGAATCTGTCTTCCAGTACGGAACAGCTCGCGAATGGGCGGCAGACGGAGACTCATGGGCAGACAAGACATTTGTAGCACAAGCAACAGTTGGCGCAAGTTACACCTGGAAGGATCCAAAAATTACCTTTATGGCCCAGTACATGTTTGACGGAAACTTTGACGACGACAAGTACACCACAAAAGGAAGCAACCTTGCTCTTACAGTAATGTTCCAAAAGGTAGGCATAGAAAAACTTTCAGCCTCACTTATGGGACTGTTTTACTTTGGAAAAGAAGATGTTTCTATGAACCAAGCAGATTCTAATTACATTGCTACACTTATGCAAAAGGGTTACAATGTTCTTCCAACTTCTGCAATTGCCTCAGCCATGCTTTCTTGGTCACCTGCAAAAAACATTTCACTTTCTGGCGGACCTTATTTTGTGTGGCAGTCATTTAGCAAGGCTCCAACAGTATCTTTCCAGTTAACAGCAAGTCTTGGCGGAGGAAGCTTCTAAAAAAAATCTGCCAATAAAAAAAGGGGCTGCATTTTAATAAAGTGCAGTCCCTTTCTTTTTATAAAAAATCAAACTAGATAATGCTGAACACTGCAAAGAAATGCAGAATGCTTCCTGCAAGAACAAACACATGGAATATGCTGTGGGTCCACTTGTATTTTCTAAGCAGATAGAAAATGCATCCCACGCTGTAGGAAATTCCTCCACTTACAATAAATGCCATTGTCGCGTTACTAAGATTCATCTTGCACAATGAAACTACTGCAAGGAAGAGCCAGCCCATAATCATATAAGTAAGCACAGAAAACATTCTAATTCTTGCGCCAAAAACTGCGTAGAGCGTGCAAAAAATTAAAGCCGCACCCCAAGCAAGTCCAAACACAACCCATCCGGATGCACCGCCAACTGTAAGGAGTGCAAAGGGAGTGTAGGTACTTGCAATTAGTATGTAAATGGAACAGTGACTTAAAATCGAAAACACTTTTCTGGCACCGTAAGGTGTAAGTGCATGATACAATGTAGACAGCATGTACATAAGAAATAGGCTTGCACCAAAAATGCTCATGACGCATACATACAGGGGGCGCATCGTTTCTGAAGCCTTAAAGCAGCACTGAACTATAAGAAGCACAAGAGCCGCAACACTAAGACCTGCTCCAATTCCGTGGCTTATGGAATTAAACAGTTCTTCTCCTACAGTGTAAAGTCTTGGCTGATGGGCATTATATGCAATGCGGGCGTTTCTCTTCTGCAAGCGGTATGCCTTACGCTGAGCCTTTTCATTCTGCCGTGAAAGTTTAAGAGCAGGATTTTCATCGTATTCAATTTTTATCTCGCGGATTTTTTCCTTCGCCTGAGCTTTTATGTTTTTTATTGCAGAGCGGCGCTTTGCCTTTAAAGATTTTCTGGTTACTTTTGCAGAAATATCAGCCATAGGTTACTCCTTTACCTTTATAAGACATATGGTAAAAGTATACATTATCTTTATCCATAAAACAAGGGCAGTTTACATTAGTTTGCAAAATACGCTATACTGAACACATTATGAGCGAAACAACAGAACTTTGTCCATGCGGAAGCAAAAAGAAATTTTCAGAATGCTGCCAGCCTATTATTAAGGGAACGGCAAAAGCACAGTCGGCAGAATCACTTATGAGGGCCAGATACACGGCCTATGTAGTACACGACATTGACTTCATCATCAACACATGCGAAAAGAGCGAAGAGATTGCAGAAATTGACCGAAAGGCAACTGAAGACTGGAGCCGCAACAGCACATGGCACGGTCTTAAAATTCTGCGCACCGAAAAGGGAACTGCGTCAGACGATGAAGGCATTGTAGAATTTGAAGCAACATACAGCCAAAAGGGAATCCGCGACATACATCACGAAACAGCCGCCTTTAAAAAGGTAAACGGAGAATGGCTCTACAACACAGGAATGATAAAGCCCACAACCGTAGTTCGTGACACAAAAAAAATAGGTCGCAACGAACCCTGCCCCTGCGGAAGTGGAAAAAAATATAAGCAGTGCTGCGGCAAAAATTAAAGCAGCACTGCTGTACAATGTTGCGCAAGCAACTTCCTTGTGCGGTAAGAATTAACAGGAATTGAAACAGACTATTTACACAGGCTTTCATGCCGTAGAAGAAAAAATTAAAAAATCCTCAGGCGACAGGGCAAAAAATACTTGTAAACTGCTCTATGCCCATCCAGGTCCTCGTGTAAAGAAAATCCTAGAACTTGCAAGCAAGTCTGGCATTCCCTGTACGGAAGTTTCAGAGGCCGAACTTAACAGACTTGTTTCCCAACTACCCAAAGAAATTCAGAACCACAGGGGAATAGTACTTACCGTTGAAGGCGAAAGCAATTCCCTTAACATGATAGACCTAACCCAGTGGCTAAACACAGAAAGGGAGCATGCAACAGTTGTTATGCTAGACAGCGTAACCGACCCCCACAATGTAGGTGCAATCCTCCGTTCATGCGATCAGTTTGGTGTAGATCTTTTCATCATAGGACAAAGAAGAAGCGCATCAGATGTGCAGGACAATCAAATTATAGCTAGGACAAGTGCAGGAGCAAGCACATCAGTTCCCTGTGCAGTAGTTACAAATCTTGTTAGGGCCGCCGAACAGCTTAAAGAAAAAGGCTTTTGGATTTACGGAGCGGACGCAAGAGGTACGGCAACAAACAAAACATCCTTTGCAGAAAAGACATGCATCATCATGGGAAGCGAGGGAAGCGGAATCTCTAGGCTACTTTCTGAACAGTGCGACACTTTTGTGGCAATCCCCACATGCGGAACTATAGACAGCCTTAATGTTTCTGTTGCCGCCGGCATACTCATGTACGAACGGCACAGACAAAGTTTGTAGTAAAAAAAACGCACCCCCTTGCATACAGCGCCAAGTCTCGGTATTATATAAGATAACATGAATGTTATTCTGGGCATTTCCGCAGCAAGCGGAATGGGTATTGGCAAGGCATTTGTATTACCCGAAGAAAAAGAGAGAATTATTCCGCAACATAGAATCCCCAAAGAAGATGTGGCAGAAGAATGGAAGCGCTTTGACGACGCGGTAGAAATTGTCCAGAAGCAGATAAAGGAACACCTTGCCGAACTAGACCACGAAAACCTTCAGCGAGTTATTTTTGAAACATACCAGCTCATGTTGGGAGACCCAGTTTTTATTGGCGAAGTAAAAGATGCCCTTGAGCAGGATCTGTACAACATTGAATACACTCTTGACCGAAAAGTAGAGGAATATGCTGAGCGCTTACGAAGCAGCGGCAACGACTACCTTGCAGAACGAAGCCACGACATAGAAGATGTGTTTGGCAAAGTTCAGGACGAACTTCTTAACTTTCATCCTTTTGACATAGAGCAGGTTCCCGATGGAGCAGTTATTGTTGCCCACGCCATGAAGACCAGCGACACAGTAATTCTTTCAAAAAGAAAAATAGCTGGACTTGCTCTTACCGAAGGTGGTGTTTCAAGCCATGTTGCCATTCTTGCAAAAAGTTACGGCATTCCGGCTGTTGTAGGACTTGCAAACATTGCATCTCAGGTTTCTACAGGAGACGAACTGATTGTTGATGGAACTTTAGGAGAAGCAATTCTTCTTCCTGACGAAAAGACACTTTCCGACTACAGAGAAAAAATAAAATCCGAAGAGCAGTACCTAAAGACTCTCTTAAAATTCAAGAACAAGCCTGCACAGACAAACGACGGAACTCGATTTTATCTTTATGCAAACATAGGCACTCCAGAAGAAGCGCAGATTGCACTTGAACAGGGAGCAGACGGCATTGGTCTTTTCCGCACTGAATTTCTTTTCATGTCAAAAAATCAGGCACCTGTAAGCGAAGAGACTCAGTTTCTTGCATACAAGCAGGTTCTTGAAACAATGGGAGACAGGCCTGTTACCATAAGAACGCTGGATGCAGGAGGCGACAAACTTCTTTCTACAAAGGACATTCCCCAGCTTAACGAAAAAAATCCCCTTATGGGGCTTAGGGCAATAAGGCTTTCGCTTTTTTACCCTCAGATTCTTCGCACTCAGTTAAGGGCCTTGTACAGGGCAAGCGTTTACGGCAACCTACGCATAATGCTTCCACTCATAACAGACCTTGCGCAAATAGACACAATCCGCGGAATTGCACGGGGCGTCCAGATGAGTCTTAAAGAAGACAACATTCCTTTCCGCGAAGATGTTCCCATTGGCATTATGGTAGAAACAGCGGCAGCGGCACTTACGGCAGATGTTCTTGCACCCCACAGCGACTTCTTTTCTTTAGGAACAAACGACCTTACCCAGTACACTCTTGGAGTTGACAGAGAAAATCCTGCAGTGGCTCCCCTTTACAACGAGTTCCATCTTGCAGTACTCCGCATGTTGCAGAACACAATCAACTGCGCAAAAAAAGAAGACATTCCAGTTTCTGTCTGCGGAGAAATGGCTGGAAGAAAAGAAAGCGTAATCATACTTGCAGGAATGGGCGTACGCATGTTAAGCATGAGTCCCAAACAGATTCCCGTCATAAAGGAAACTCTGTCGCAGTTTACAATCACAGAATTAAAGAACATTTCTACACGCTCGCTGTTCTAAAACCGAAGCAAGGAATTCCCCATGAAAAAAAAGAGCAAACCTGATTTTACAAAACCAAAGCCTGTAAAAGTTGACATTGAAGAATCCGTAGTTAAGGAAATCAAAGGGGAAAAAACTCAGCAGTTCTATCCCGAAAAAACATACAACAATCTTCCACTCATCGTAATTGCAGGCCGTCCTAATGTGGGAAAGTCAACCCTGTTCAATGCCATTACAAAAACTCACAGGGCCATAACCGACCCCACCCCCGGCGTTACCAGAGACCCCGTTGAAGGAACGGCATTTCTTGCAGGCAAACCAGTTCACCTTATGGATACTGGCGGATACAAACTTACTCGCGACTTAAAATCTCGCGAATCAGAAATGGATGATTTGGTTGTAGCAAAGACTTTGGAAATGCTTAAAAAGGCCGACAAAATTCTTCTGCTTCTTGACGCAACCGAAATCACTCCAGAAGACGAAGAGTTCGTACTAAGGCTCCGTCCTTATGGCGACAAGGTGATTGCAGCAGTAAACAAAACAGAAACTGCAAAGAGCGAATCCCTTGCATGGCAGCACACTCAGTTTGGATTTAAGAATCTGCTCTTTATTTCTGCCGCAAGGGGAAACAATCTTGACGCACTTCAGGAAGCTCTTATAGAAGGACTGGACTTTAGCCGAGTAACAGAAGGAGAAGAAACTGACCGTCCCATAAGGATTGCAATTCTTGGAAAACCAAACACAGGAAAGTCAACTCTAAGCAATGCCCTTACTCACACAAAAGCTTCAATCGTAAGCGACTATGCTGGAACCACTCGGGATGTTGTTGAAGGCAGCTTTAGGTACAACGGCAGAGACATTCAGATTCTGGATACGGCAGGAATAAGGCGAAAGGCAAAGGTTCACGAAAACATAGAATACTATTCCGTAAACCGCGCCATAAAAACTCTTGACGAATGCGACATTACATTTATCATGATTGATGCAAAGGAAGGTCTTGCCGAGCAGGATAAGAAAATTACTTCTCTTGCATTTGAACGAGGCCGAGGAGTAATCTTCGTGCTTAACAAATGGGACACCGTTGAAGACAAAAGCAACAAGGCATTTAAAGAAACAAAGACTTACATAAACGACATGTTTGGTCAGATGAAGTGGGCGCCTATTATTCCAATAAGTGCATTAAACTCAGACGGAATTAAAAACCTGATGAATACGGCACTTACAATTTACGAACAGCTTACGAGAAAAATAGAAACCTCGGCACTGAACATTGCCCTTCAGGACTGGCTTACACAGTATCCACCGCCTGCAACAAAGTCAATTCACTTTAAAGTCCGCTACATGACACAGACGGGCGTTAATCCTGTAAACTTTCTTATCTTTGCAACCCGCCCCGACAATGTTCCTCAGACTTATGTTACCTATCTTAAAAACAGAATAAGGGAAGACCTTGGCTTTGACCAGATTCCCGTTCAGATTAAGATGAAGGCAAGCCGAGAAAAGTGGCAGGACAGAGAGGGAAAATAATGGCGCAGTATTCTATTGGAGAAGTTGAACAGCTCACCGGAATAAAGCCCTATGTACTGCGCTACTGGGAAGAAGTAATTCCCTGCTTTTCTCCCAAAAAAGATTCATCGGGAAGACGCATTTACACCCAGAGAGAAATAGACATAATACTCCGCCTTAAATATCTTATCTACACCGAGCGCTATACAATAGACGGAGCAAGACAACAAATCATTCAGGAAACCGCCACAGCCGACGCAAACGCCACGGCATTACAAGCACTGCACGAAATAAGAGCAGAACTGGGACAGATGTACCTTATGCTAAAGCGAAGCGGACAGAAAGCACAGGACGGGGAAAATGCAGGCAGCACAGAAACAAAATCAGAATGAAAAGGAACCTCTTGCAGTATTTAGCGAAGGCCCCCTCTTTGCAGATGCAATACCTCAGGACGCACAGGAACTTCTTAACCATTTTGATGCAATAATTTCTTCAACTCATCCTCTTAATTCAAAGCAAAGAGCTCAACTTCCTGCTGTCATACGGGACTTAAGCCACACCCTTACCGATGAGCGCGACAGAAGAAGACTGGGCTACATGAACAGAACCGAAACCCTAAGCGCATACACCCACTACTTTATGTGGTGGAATCTTCTGCGTCTTACCAAACTCTTTACCCCCATGCAGAACTTTTTTAATCTTGATGATGACGATGTATGCATTGACTTTGGTTCAGGCCCCCTTACCCTACCCTGCGCACTTTTTCTTTCAAGACCGGAACTTAGGCAGAAAAAACTTACCTGGTACTGTGTAGATATTTCTGGGCAGGCACTGAGCATTGGCGAAAATGTCTTTTACACTCTTGCTTCCAAGTTGGGATGCGAGGCATGGAAAATCATCAAGGTTAAGGGAGAACTGGGAACGGCAATAAGGCAAAAGGCAAAACTTGTTACAAGCGCAAACCTCTTTAACGAAATTTTACAAAAAGAAACAATGCCACTTGACTACCTTGCAAAAAAATACAGCAACACACTTCTGTCCTACACCCAAAAAAAAGATTCTCGCATTCTTGTCATAGAACCAGGAGTGCCTTTTTCTGCACGATTCATAAGCCTCTTAAGAAGCAGTTTTATGCGCAAGAAATTCATGCCAGTGTCACCCTGCACCCATTGCAATCAATGCCCCATGGAAGGAAAAAGAGGTGGCAAATGGTGCAACTTTGTTTTTACCACAGAAGACGCACCCAAGGCCTTAAAGAAAATTTCAGAGACTGCCCATCTGCAAAAGGAGCGTGCTGTGCTTTCCTTTGTAGCCGTTAAAGAAGGTCTGGAAGAAAAAGAAAATGACGAAAAGATTACATTTAGAATTGCAAGCGACAGTATAAGGCTTCCGGGAAAGAGGCAGGGCTTTTATGCATGCAGCAACCGCGGACTTATTCTTGCAGTTACCCAGACAAACTTAAAATCTGGGGAATGCTATTCTCTTGCAATAAAGGAAAAGAAAGAACTCCCTGTAGATGCAAAATCGGGAGCATTCATACTTAACCTAGACTAAAAAGTTTTACACTTAATCTTTTTTTGAGGTGTAGAGTTTGGCAATCTTGTCTTTATAGATGTCTGCAATGCGGAACCTCATCATGTCCTGCTTTGCGCTAAGTTCAACACCAACTTCAAAAGATTTTGTAATCAGCTCAAAGACTGAAATTTTTTCAAAAGGTTTGAATCCGTTTTTAGTGCTGATTAGGTCTGCAACCTGTTCGGTAAAGAGTTTCTTTATCTGCTCGTTTTTAACAAGTGCCTCGTAGTCTTCGCATGGAATTGAATTTTCTTTTGCATAAGCAACAAGTTCATCCTTGCAGGGGACAATAAGCGCAACAAGGTAACGCTGGTCTTCGCCTTTTTCGTTTGTTCCCGTAACCATGGAAGATTCTATAAAGCGAGAAGTGTTCAGTTTCTGCTCAATGGGAACAGGCTCTATATTTTCTCCGCCCATAAGGACTATGGTATCTTTCTTTCTTCCTCTAAGCTGGATTTCGTTGTCTACCGTAAGTATTCCTATGTCACCAGTGTCAAACCATCCGTCGGGAGTCATTACTTTTTGAGTAAGGTCGTCTCTCTTGTAATAGCCCTTCATTACTGTTGCACCGCGAACCTGAAGATTACCCTTGCGGCATTTGCCAAGAACATTTCCATTGTCGTCAACTATGCGAACTTCCACATGGCGGATTGGAGTACCCACAGTGCGGAAGACGGGGTCTGCAATTGGACGAACACTTACAACAGGAGCCGTCTCTGTAAGTCCGTAACCTTCTACAACCTCTATGCCAACAGCCCAGAAAAATTCATCAATGTATGCCGGATAGGCACCACCGCCTGCAATTCCAGCACGGAAGTTTTTTCCAACAACAGCCTTTAATTTTCTAAAGACAAGAAGTTTTCCCAAAAGCCTAAGAGGATATAAAAGTAGCCAGGGCAGAACAAGAACAGGCCACCAGAATTCCAAATGGTCTCCGCCAAAGCGAGCCTGCTTTCTTCTAAGCTTTCTGTCTATCTTGCACCAAAGAATGGATTCGTTTACAAAGAACCTAAACATGGCAAGTGTGATTCCGCCTGCCTTTCGCATCTTTCTCCATACACCGTCGTAGATTGCCTCGAATACGCGAGGAACAGCTGGCATAATGTGGGGATTAATTTTCTGGAAGTCTGCAAGAAGAATGCTTCCTATAGGCTTACTGTAGCAGATGGATGCAGCCTGACTCATGATTACATATTCACATTCACGCTGGAAGACATGCCATACAGGAAGAACGCACAGGGCCTTTTCGCCGGGATTAAGGAAGATTCGTTCCTTTAGTTCGTCAAGCTGAGCAATAAAGTTTCCGTGAGTAAGCATGACGCCCTTTGGAGTTCCTGTTGTTCCGCTGGTAAAAATTATTGTTGCAAGGTCGTCCCACTGTCCTTTGTTAAGTTCGTTTTCTACAAAGTCGGGGTTTGTCTTGCGCCAAGCGTGTCCCTGTTCACACAGAGTATCAAAAGAAAGAATTTCTACGCCACAGTCGGAAGCACGATGCACTTCGTCGCCATCAACTGAATCAAAGGCAATAATCCGCTTTAGCAGAGGAAGGCTTTCTTTTACATTAAGTATTTTCTTTACCTGAGAATTATTTTCCGCAATTACAGTCTGGCATTCCGCAAACGAAAGGATGTAGGACAAATCTTTTTCGGAAGCATCGCATCCACGGGGAGTATCTATTGCACCGATTGTAAGAAGGCCTATATCTGCCTGCTGCCATTCTTTTCTGTCATCGCTTATAAGACCAATTCTGTCTCCGCGCTTTAAACCAAGTTCCAAAAGGCTACCGGCAAAATCAAGACTTTTCTGAAAAAAATCGTGATAGTTTGTAGGAATAAAGTCACCAGTTTTTGTACGGGAATACTGGGCATTTACTTCCGGATACTTTTCTGCTATAGCCTGAACTAGTTTTGGCAAGGTCTGTTCCATAATGATTTATTATACAATGGCTTGCACGGGGTTTCAAGGGTAAGATTTAAATCTGAACTTTGAGTTTAGAAATAAGTTTTCAGCCTGCATGCAGCGACACAGACTGAAAACATAGCAAATTTTCTACTTTTCCATGTAGAACATTACATCGTCAAAGTTGCCCCAGTTGCCAGCTATGCCGTCCACAACAAATCCCACTGTTGCTTGTCCGTTGGTAACGGGAATGTGCAGTTCGTATTTTTTCCAAACCTGCCAGCCGGTGTCAACTACATCAGCGGTGAGCATTTGTGCAGAGCCGTAGTCCTTTGCAAAGAGGTAAAGGGCGTTTTCTCCACCGCCACCTTCTGACCATGCACTAAATGTGTACATGCCGTTTTCAAGACCAGTAAATGTTTTGCTAAGGGTTCCGTTAAAGGCGCCGTTGTCCCAGTAGTGGTATGCCCATGTTCCTGAGTGGGCGTTACCTTTGTCTTCGCAGGCATAGAAGAGAAGGGGTGAGCCGTCAAGAGTCCATTCGTCCAAAGTGCCGCTTTCAAAGGAAGGGTCGTCTAAAAGGTTTACAATGCTTGAAAGTTCCACTTCGCAAGACACCTTAAAGCCTTCCCTAGTTGTTCCGTAGACGGTTACAGTTTTGTCTTCCTTTTCTGACTTCCAGTCGTGAGATTCCCATGTTACGGGAACAAGTCTTTCCGAATCGTCAGTAAAGACAACTTTAGCTTTTTCGGGCAAAGGTGGAATCTGTCCGGGCATTACGATAAGTTTTACGCTTTCCGAAGCCTTGTAAGGTTCAAAGGAAGAAGAGACAGATGCTGAACCGCCCCACACATTCTGAACCTGGCCGCGTCCGTACACAAGGTTAAAGACAGAAAGAGAAGGTAATGCGTTTCCGTAAAAGTCAAACATAGCCTGATTGTCCCAAGCGCTGTTTTCGCCAGTACGCCATCCTGCTCCGTCAACAGGAATCCATGCTGGCTCCCAGTAGAACATTCCCAGTCCTCCGTCTACAGAAGAAACCGCCGCAATGCAGTCTCTTACTTCGGTGGCCTGTCCCTGAACAGAAGGAATGTAACCGTGAGCTTCATCGGAATAAAGGGAGAACATGTTTGGAGTGCCGTCTCCATCGTCCCAGGTGTACGCGTAGGCGTTTTCTACAACAACCATATCTTTTCCGTAACGGGAGCGCAGGTCCTTCATGTTTGCAGTAAGGTCGTCAAAGGCGCCGTGCCAGTAAGGATAAAATGAAAGTCCGATTACATCAAAGTCAACCGAGGACGAAGTTACAGCATCAAAAATCGTACGGTAAAGGGCATTCTTTCCTCCGTCTGCAAGATGGATGATGATTTTAATATCCATTCCCCAAAGTCCTGCAGTACGCACACCACGGGAAGCACTTTCAAGAAGTTTTATAAATCCTTCCATGCCGCCAATGTCAACATCAGTTTTGCTTACAGGATTTATTTTTCCGTCGGGCCAGAGCATACCGTTGTTTGTCTCGTTTCCAATCTGAACCATATCGGGACGGACTCCTGCCTTATTGAACTTTTGCAGTGTGTTTTTTGTAAAATCTTCTACAGCCTCGCACAGGGCGTCTCCACTAAGGCTTTTCCATTCCTGAGGTTTTTTCTGTTTTTCTGGGTCTGCCCAAAAATCGCTGTAGTGAAAGTCCAGAAGAATTTTTAGGCCTGCTTTTTTTGCTCGCTTTGCAAGGGCTATGTCTACATCAATGCTGTTGTTTCCTCCGCCAACGGGGTCTCCTTTTTTGCTAAGGGTAACTCCGTTCTCAACCACATTGTAATCGTTTACGGGATTGTTCCACAGTCGAAGGCGAATCCAGTTTACTCCGTTTTCCTTGAGGATTTCAAACACATCGGCTTCTTCGCCCTTAGAGTTGTAGTATTTTCCTCCAAGTTTTTCTATCTCGTAAACCATGCTTATGTCAACTCCGCGAATAAAGTCTTCGCTCAAGTCCTGCACTGGTTCTACTGCAATCTGCGCTTTTGCATAGTCCGAGACGCGGTCGGCAGACTGTTTTTTTGCAGCACAGGAAGAAAGTACTGCACACATTGCCATTACCATGCAGCATGCAAAGGCGACTGAATTTTTCTTCATATAATCCTCCATTTAATAAGAAGTGCATAAAAAAAGCCGACAGGCAGCATAAGGGCCCGCCGGCTAATTTAAATTATAACCCAATTTTACAGATTGTCAAAGAATCCTTTTGCCTTAAGAAGTTCCGCGTTAAGGATTCCGCCCAAAGCAGCACCACGCTTAGTATTGTGGCTTAAGGCAACAAATTTTACATCAAAGACATTGCACTTGCGAAGACGACCAATGACACATGCCATACCCTTTTCTGTTTCGCGGTCACGGCGTGGCTGAGGTCTGTTTTCTTCGTGGCGTACCACAATAGGATGCTCCGGTGCCGACGGAAGATTAAGCTGCTGAGGAATGCTTGAATAACTTGTCCAGACGCGCTCAATTTCTTCAAGAGAAGGCTTTTTGTCTTCGGGCAAATCAAACTCAAGACTAACGCATGCAGTGTGTCCGTCTACAACTGGAACACGAGTGCAGGTTGAACTTACCACAGGAAGTGATGCATTTTTGATGCTGTCTCCGTCAACAGTTCCCAAAATCTTAAGACATTCCTTTTCGGTCTTTTCTTCTTCGCCGCCAATGAATGGTACGATGTTGTCTATCATGTCAAAACTTGCCACACCCGGATATCCAGCGCCACTGGTTGCCTGAAGGGTTGTTACAATCATACGCTTGACGGGATAGCCTGCCATAATCAGTGCGTGAAGAGGCATCATGTATGTTTGCAGAGAACAGTTGGGTTTTACGGCAATAAAGCCCTTCTTCCATCCGTGATGTTCCTGCTGCTTTTTGATTATGTCTAGATGACTGTAGTTGATTTCTGGAACTAACATAGGAACATCGCTTGTCCATCGGTTAGCACTTGCGTTGGAAACAACAGGGATTCCTTCTGCGGCATAGGCTTCTTCCAAGGCCTTGATTTCGTCCTTACCCATTTCCAGAGCGCTAAAGACAAACTTACATTTTCCAAGGGCCAGCTTTGCATCGTTTGCATCCTGAACCACAAGGTCTGCTACAGCCGCCGGAATGTCTGAACCAATGAGCCAGCGGTTTGCAACTGCGTCACGATATTTTTTTCCTGCGCTGCGAGGCGAGGCAGCCACATAGGTTACTTCAAACCAAGGATGATTTTCCATGAGCTTAATGTAGCGCTGACCTACCATACCAGTTGCGCCTAAAACACCAACACTTATCTTGTTCATAAATAACTCCTCAAACTTCTGCATTACAGATTGCAGTCGGACAATGCCTTCTTTATGATTTCCTGAGCCTCTGGCTTTGCTTCTACCAGTGGAAGACGCAATGAACCAGCGGGGATGCCCTTTACATTCATAGCATACTTGATGCTTGTGGGGTTTCCGTCACAGAATGCGGCACGGAAGAAAGGCTGCAGTCTGTAGTGAATTTTTCTGGCAGCGGTAAAGTCGCCCTTTTCACAGTTATGCACCAGTTCAGCCATAAGACCGGGACACAAATTTGTTACCACAGAAATTATTCCGTTTCCGCCGGCAGCCATAAGAGGCAGCGTAAGTCCGTCGTCTCCGCTCATAACGGAAAAGTCAGGATGCTTTGACTGAATCTTTTCTATTACTTCCATCATCTGATTGATGTTTCCACTTGCTTCCTTTACGCCTGCAATGTTGGGTAAGTCTGCAATGCGCTGCAAAAGCGGTGTGGGTATGTTCTTTCCCGTGCGTCCTGCAATGTTGTAGACAATAATAGGCACTCCAACTTCGGACACAGCCTTAAAGTGGGCATAGATTCCTTCATCGCTAGGCTTGTTGTAGTAAGGGGTTACAACCAGTGCATAGTCCGCGCCCTTTTCCTTTGCGCGCTGAACATAGCGAACAGCATCCCTTGTACAGTTTGAACCTGCGCCAATTATCACTTTAACAGAAGTACCGTGTTTTGCATTCCAGTCTTTGACGAGAGGCATTACAATGTCGATTATTTTTTCCTCTTCCTCTTCGGTAAGTGTGGGAGTCTCGCCACTTGTACCCAAGGGTAACAGTCCGTCGATTCCCTGCTCCAGCTGGAACATAACATTTTTTCTGAATCCTTCGTAGTCGATGGATCCATCCTCAAACATCGGTGTAATCATTGCGGTATAGGCACCATGTAAACCAATCATAATGAACTCCTGTTAGCGCCCAGTATAGCATTTTTACATATAAAAAACAATAAAAAAAAACGGAGCTGTAAACAAATCGGTATATATTCGTCTTATAAGGATGTTGGTAAAAGTTCGCTTG
>ERZ842401.2915-NODE-2915-length-21982-cov-14.555844_pt1 | contig 21982 bp, 13 predicted proteins | sample MGYA00521270_ERZ842401 | MGnify/ENA primary metagenome ERZ842401 (study PRJEB31892, sample SAMEA3878208) | bioreactor metagenome | biome: Moose rumen | place: Sweden | collected 2011-10 | study: EMG produced TPA metagenomics assembly of the PRJEB12797 data set...
AGCGCAGTGCCTCGGGAATGATGACGCGGCCCGTGCCGTGCATGGGCGAGTAGACAATGTTCAGGTCCTTATGGCGCAGAATGACATCCTGGTCGACCATGGCCTCCTTGACAGCCTGCAGGTAGTCCCAGTCCATCTCACCGCCGATGATGTCGATGAGCTCCTTGTTGCCCTCGAACTTCACCTGGTCGATGGTCACCTTGTTTACCTCGTCGATGATGCCCTTGTCGTGTGGAGCCAGCACCTGTGCACCGTCGTCCCAGTAGGCCTTGTAGCCATTGTACTCCTTGGGGTTGTGCGAAGCCGTTACGTTTACACCAGCTTGACAGCCCAGCTGGCGGATGGCGAATGAAATCTCTGGGGTGGGGCGCAGGCTCTCGAACAGATAGACCTTGATGCCGTTGGCCGAGAAGATGTCGGCAACGGTCTCGGCAAACATGCGGCCGTTGTTGCGGCAGTCGTGACCGACTACAACCTTAGGCTGAATGCCAGGGAAAGCCTTGTTGATATAGTTGGCGAAGCCCTGAGTGGCCATGCCCACGATATACTTGTTCATGCGGTTGGTGCCGGCACCCATGATGCCGCGCAGACCGCCCGTACCAAACTCCAGATTCTGATAGAAAGCATCGATAAGGGCTGTCTTGTCGGGATTGTCAAGCATAGCCTGTACTTCCTTACGGGTCTCCTCGTCAAAGGCCGGAGTGAGCCACTGCTTTGCCTGTGCCTCGCACTGGGCAATGAGCTGAGCGTTATTTTCCATAATAAAAACAGTTGGTTTAAGTTTTTAGATTTGTCAAAATAATATGATTTCACAAAGATACAAAAAATACGAAAATGAGTGCACAAAAAGCAAAAAAAAATGAGGACTGATGCTTGAAAAAGGCTTTTTTTATTCTTTTTTAGCAATCAGTCCTCTGTTTCCTCGTCTTTTTTAGGCTCTTATCTCCTTTGGCTATTTCTTCAGCAACCGGTCGACCTCGTCGAACTGCTTGCCCATGTTCAAGTTCAGGTAGATGCGATAGAGAGCCGGTCCCCATTTGTCTTTTTCTGCAGGCATCAGTTGGCGATAGCGCTCCATGTAGGGGCGCGCCTTCTGGTAGAGCTGGCGCAACTGTTTCTTGTCCTTGCGCTCGTCGAGTTTCAGGGCAATGTTCAGGTAGGCCGTTCCGGCATTGAAATAGGCTTCGGCCTGGTTGGGGTTGATGGCAATGACCTGATCGCTCACCTTGATGCACTCGCCATAGCGCTGCAGCCGATAGAGAATGGTCGACTTGGCGAAGAGGTACAGTTCGCATGAGTCGCAGACGGTCAGCACCGAGTCGGTGATGGTCAGTGCCTTGTCGTATTGCTTTTTCTGGCTATAGGCATCAATGAGTCGCGGAAAGAAGTAGCTGAACGTGGGGTTCTGGCGGAATCCTGCCTCAAGGGTCTTCAGGTAGAGTTCCTGGTCGTTCAGCCAGCGGCGTGCCTCGGCCATGTATTGATAGGTGAAGCTGATCTTTGAGGAATCGCGCAGAGCGAGTTTCCTGTGGCGCAGTGTGAGCACGGCATCCTGCAGACGATAGCCGCAATAGGTGGCCCAGTAGGCTGCTTCGGGCATGCGCTTGTCGTTCTGTGCGTAGTCTTGTTCAGTGAACAGCGGCTGACGGGCACAGTCGATATAGAACTCGAAATAGTCGTAGGCCTGCTTGAACTCTCCCTTTCGCAGGTGGAAGGTGCCTGCACTGAAGAGGTTGGGCCTGTAGGTGTTGAGCAACTCTGCGTGTTTCTGTCTGTATTCAATGTTTATCTTCCCCTTGGCATCCGGTCGCATGTCGAGCGAGTCGAGTGTCTCAAGGATGGTGAACATTCGCTGGTTGAGCTTGAAAAACGTGGCAGTGTCCTGTTTCTGCTTCAGGTACATGCGCTCATTGGCCTGTGCGTATAGTCCGCGCACGGCATCAAACCACGTCAAGTATATCTTTTTGTTATCCTTGTTCTTCTGGTCTTTCAGCAGATCGGTCATCAGCTTCTCTGCGTTCTCCAGATCCTTTTCCTTGCCGCTTTTTATGTAAGACTGTGCCTGATTGAGCTCCTTCTTCTGGGCCCAAGTCAGACACGGTGTTATCATTAGTAAAAGAAGCAAGGCAACAGCAAGTTGCTTCTTGTTCATTTAGATGTAGGTTTTGCTCGTTGTGTCGAGCGAGGAATTAAAATATTCTTCTTTGTATGCAGTCTCTTACTTCAGAGAGGGGTCGATAGCTTCCAGTTCAGCCATCTTAGCCTTGTCCTGCATGTAGTAATAGATCTGATAGAGGGGGTAAGCCCAGTTGATGTTGCGGTCGGGATCCAGTTCGCGAACACGTACATAGTAGCCCTCAGCTTCTTTAATCACTTCAACGACCTTCTGGCGGTTAGTGTCGGTGATCATGCCGTTCTTGTCAGCCAGTTTGTTCTGCAGCTCCATTGCGTTGGCATAGTAGCAGCGGCCGATGTTGAACAGGCATTGCACGAAGTTCGGGTCGATTTCTACGGCTTTCTTGTAGTACTCGATGGCTTCGTCCCATTTCTCGTTGTTCATGAATGCTTCTCCCTTCAGTGCCCACGGCATCTTGTTCTGCGGGTTGGTGGCAATCTCTTCGTCAAGCCACTGTTGCGTTGCAGCAGGGTTGTTACCACGTGTGTAGTAGTCCATCAGCAGGTTGAAGTAGCGCTGCTCTTCAGGATTCTGCTTGTGCAGGTCTTTCACCATGTTGACGTATGCAAGCGAGTCCTCAGGAGTCTTCATGTTCTCTTTCTTCGAGAACAGCATAATCTCCATAGCCTCACCGGCTTTGGTGGGATCCTCGGCCGTTATCTTGGCATACTTCTCGGCATTGGCATAGTCCTTCAGGTTATAGGCCAGGAAAGCGCAGTAGTAGGCAATGTCGTAGTAGAACGGCTCGCGGGGGAAGTCGGCCACCTGAGCGAAGATGGGCGTTTCCTTCATGCCTACATACAGGCTCCAGGCATCGAAAGCCTCCTGGTTCAGCTTGCGGTTCTGATACAGATACTGTCCGGCCTGAACGAGAGCGATGCCGTGGTTCTTGAATTTGTTCTGGAAAGCACTGCGATACTTAATCTTCACCTTTCCCTTGGCATCGGGCTGCTGATCGTACTCGTCGCACTTCAGTGCAGCCTTCCAGGCTTCGATGGCAGCGGTGTGCATAGCGAGCGTGTCGTAGGGCACCTGCTTCTTCTCCATCTGGTTCTTGGTGTCTTCTGTCTGAATGGCGATATACTTGCCATATTTGATTTCGCTTTCCAGATTCCATGCAGCATCCTTTTCGACGGTAGCGTCTGACTCAAGGACTGGAGCCAGTGTCTGTGCAGCCTGGTCGAACTCACCTTTTCCCATGAGTTTCTTAGCTTCCTTTACCAAGGCATCCTGTGCAAAGGCCGAAGAGGCAGCTGCTGCCATAACGGCCATCATCATGATTTTTTTCATTTTCGTATAATTTTTGGTTAAACAGTTATTGTTCATTGTTCTCTGAAGATTCGGAGTTCTCGGAGTAATCTGAATTCTCTGAGTGATCTGAGATTTCAGAAGCTTCGCCAGTGATTTCTTCGGCTTGGATGTCCTCGTCGGTAGAACTCATCACCTTGCAGACCGATGCGATGGTGTCGTTCTTCTTCGTCAGGTTGATGAGGCGAACACCCTGTGTCGCACGACCCATGACGCGCACGTCGGCCACTTTCAGACGAATCAGTATACCGCTCTTGTTGATGATCATCAAATCATTCTCGTCGGTTACCACCTTGATGGCCACCAGACGACCAGTTTTCTCGGTCACGGCCAGTGTCTTCACACCCTTGCCGCCACGATTCGTGATGCGATAGTCTTCGATGTCTGAGCGCTTGCCGTAGCCGTTCTCGCTGACCACCATGATGGTCTCTGTCTGCGGGTCGTTGACACATACCATGCCGATGACCTCGTCGTCGCCACCGTCGAGACGCATGCCGATGACACCCGTAGACACACGTCCCATGGTGCGAACAGCACTCTCGTTGAAGCGCACGGCACGGCCATTGCGGTTGGCCAGCAGAATCTCGTTGTTGCCGTTGGTCAGACGTACGCCAACTACCTGATCGCCCTCGTTGATGTTGATGGCAATCACACCGGCAGCACGCACGTTCTTATACTGGTTCAGGCAGGTCTTCTTCACAATGCCCTGCTTGGTGGCAAACACCACATAGTGGCTGTTCAGGAATTCTTCGTCATCGAACTTCTTGATACGCAGCACGGCATTGATGGCATCGTCGGGCTCAATGTTCAGCATGTTTTGGATAGCGCGGCCCTTCGAGTTCTTGTCGCCCTCAGGTATCTCGTAGCACTTCTGCCAGTAGCAGCGGCCCTTCTGTGTGAAGAACAGCAGCGTGTTGTGCATGGTGGCAGGATAGATGTACTCTGTGAAGTCGTTGTCGCGATGGCGAGCACCCTTCGAACCTACACCGCCACGGCTCTGTGCATGGAACTCAGAAAGCGGTGTGCGCTTGATGTAACCCATGTGCGAGATGGTGATGACCACAGGATCGTCGGGATAGAAGTCCTCGGCATTGAACTCGTGGTCGAAGGGGATAATCTCCGTACGACGCTCGTCACCATACTTCTCCTTCACCTCCTGCAACTCATCCTTCATCACCTGCTTGCAACGCTCTGGGTTGTCCAGTATCTCCTGCAAGTCGGCTATCAGTTTCTGCAAGTCGTCAAACTCCTGGTGGAGTTGGTCGACACGCAGACCCGTCAACTGGGCGAGGCGCATATCCACGATAGCCTTCGACTGGAGTTCGTCCAACTCGAAGCGAACCTCCAAGTTATGCTGGGCATCACTGGGAGTCTTACTATTTCTGATAATGTGTACGACCTCGTCGATATTATTCACGGCGATGATCAAGCCCTCCAGGATATGGGCACGCTCCTGTGCTTTGCGCAGGTCGTACTTGGTACGGCGGATAGTCACGTCGTGACGGTGCTCCACGAAATACTTCACACATTCCTTGAGGTTCAGCAAGCGGGGACGACCCTTCACCAGAGCGATGTTATTCACTGAGAATGAACTCTGTAGGGCGGTCATCTTAAATAGTTTATTAAGCAGTACATTGGCATTGCAGTCACGCTTGCAGTCGACCACGATACGCATACCCTGACGACCAGACTCATCATTGACATTGGCAACACCCTCAATCTTATGCTCGTTGGCAAGGTCGGCGATATACTTCACCAGGTCTGCCTTGTTCACACCGTAGGGAATCTCCGTCACCACGATCTTGTCATGCGTCTCTCCGCTCTCGATCTCAGCCTTGGCACGCATCACGATACGACCACGACCAGTCTCATAAGCGTCCTTCACACCCTGCAAGCCATAGATATAGGCTCCTGTAGGGAAGTCAGGACCCGGGATATACCGCATCAGGCCATCCGTGTCGATGTCAGGATTATCAATATAGGCACAGCAGCCGTCAATCACCTCTCCGAGGTTATGGGTCGGCATGTTCGTAGCCATACCCACAGCGATACCGTTACCACCATTCACCAGCAGGTTAGGAATCTTCGTAGGCATCACCGTCGGCTCCTGCAAGGAGTCGTCGAAGTTGTTCATCATGTCAACGGTGTCCTTCTCCAGGTCGTCCATGATATGCTCACCCATCTTCGAGAGACGGCACTCCGTATAACGCATGGCGGCAGGAGAGTCACCGTCCACACTACCGAAGTTACCCTGTCCGTCCACCAGCGTATAGCGCAGGTTCCAGTCCTGGGCCATGCGCACCAGCGCTCCGTATACGGAGGAGTCGCCGTGGGGGTGATACTTACCGAGCACCTCACCGACGACGCGAGCACATTTCTTATACGGCTGTGTCGATACGTTGTTGATGTTCATCATACCGTACAGGATACGGCGGTGTACTGGTTTAAATCCATCACGCACATCAGGAAGCGCACGCGCTACGATGACCGACATAGAGTAGTCGATATACGAGGATTTCATCTCCTCCTCGATGTTGATTTTGATAATTCTGTCGTTGTCGATTGTTTGATCCATTATTTTACGTTATTTTGCGTTTAAGGCACTTTAAAAGCCCGCTGACGCGTTTTTAACTTTTTTCTTTTAGCGTACAAAGGTACGAATAAGTGAGTAAAAAACCAAATATTATTTGAGTTTTTTCGAACGAAAGTACCTTAAACATAGTTAAACAACACCTTCTATGGGGTATTCAGATACTTCCCAAGGGTGACGCAAGGCATCCCTATGAGGGTATGCAAGGCATCTCCAAGACCCTTGGAGATTATCCCTAACACCCTTGCGAAAGTCTCCCAACACCCATGGCAGCCATCCGCACGACCCTTGGCGAGTGTCCCGACAACCCATGGAGCCTAAGAACATCGAAAAGACAGGAATACTACCTACGACTTGACCGTACGAAAACTGTTCCGATAATTTTTCTCCGAGGTGAAGGCTTCAAGCCCATACCTACTTCTCTCTATAAGAGAAGGTAGTATGGGGCTTGAGGGAGTGACCTTCACCGAGGAGCCAAGACAAAAAAGCAAATCGCAGAAGAGACAAAAAGAGTCAGGATGTGACAAAAAGAGTCAGGATGTGTAAGGATGTTCATAGTAACACTTTCAGATTTTCGTATCTTTGCAAACGTCAAGAGTGAGACGAGTGACAGTCAGGTACCGACTAAGCAGGAGTTTCCTTACGACAAAGCAAGGGTTTCCTTACGACAAAGCAGGAGTTTCCTTACGACAAAGCAAGGGTTTCCTTAGACAAACTCTGTCAGTCGTTTAAATTCTGCATAACTTGTTTTCAAACCATGTGCAAAGGTCGAAACCATTACCTAATAGGACTATTCTATTCATTGCCTATACAAGAGGTGGCAAACCTAATTCTTTTAGGAATTCATTATGTTTGTCACGAGCCTTAACCATTTCCGCTTCTATCTCTATCAACTTGTCATGCACTTCTTGCAAGTCGATTGGTTTCTCTTCCTGTGCAAGACTAACATAACGGGTGATGTTGAGGTTATAGTCATTCTCCTTGATTTCCTGCAAAGAAACCTGACGAGAATAACGCGATTCCTCTTTACGGAATTGGTAAGTATCAACTATCTTATTGACATCTTCATCACGAAGATAATTCTGACGTTTGCCCTTTTCGTAATGTTCTTCAGAACTGGCATTGATGAAGAGAATCTTATCATTCTTACGGCATTTCTTCAATACAATAATGCAAACAGGAATACCTGTTGAATAGAACAGATTGCCTGGCAAACCAATAACAGCATCGATATTGTCATCTTCCAGCAGTTTCTTTCTGATAGCCAACTCCTTACCTCCACGGAACAGAATACCATGAGGCAAAATAATTGCCATTGTACCGTCTTCACTTAGGAAGTGGAAACCATGCAAAAGGAAAGCAAAGTCTGCAGCAGAACGTGGTGCAACTCCATAGCGGTTAAAGCGGAAGTCATTGGCAGTATCTTCCGTTGGATCCCATCGCAGAGAGAAAGGCGGATTGGCTACAACAGCATCGAAATCTATCTTATTAGCAGGATTCTCCTCCTGCAAGATGTCCCAATCATTGGCGAGCGAATCACCATGATGAATTTCAAAAGCAGAATCTTTCACTCCGTGTAGCAACATATTCATTCTGCAAAGGTTATAGGTCGTGATATTCTTCTCCTGACCATAAATCTTGCCTATTCCGCTTTCGCCCATTTGGTTGCGCACATTCAGCAACAATGATCCAGAACCACAAGCAAAATCCAGCACACGGTTAATTCTGTTCTTTTTACCAGATGCAGGGTCTTGACAATCCAAAGTAACAATGCGAGATAGAATAGTTGAGATCATCTGTGGTGTATAGAACTCACCAGCCTTTTGACCTGCCCCTGCGGCAAATTGGCCAATCAGAAATTCATAGGCATCGCCTAAAGAGTCGTTTTCTGACGTAGATTCTTCCAGTCCTTCCGCAATAGTTTTAATAACTTTTGTCAAAAGATCATTACGCTCAGAGTAAGTCTTTCCAAGTTTTTCTGAACTCAAATTGATTTCAGAAAACAAACCTTTAAACGAACTGTCAAAGGAATCATTTTCAATATATTTGAATCCCTCCTCCAATGTTAGCAATAACTCATCACTTTGCGTTCTTGCCAATTCCACAATATTACCCCATAAATATTGAGGTTCAATAACATAATGCACTTTACGCTTCATCTGTCGTTCAAACAGCAGCGTATCATTTGGATTCTCATTATACCATATCTGCAAAGGAGTCGTAACTCCTAATGTTTCCATAACATCCTTTGGCGTTTCTGGATAATCTAGACCTAATTCCTTTTTGGCAGCATTGATATAGTTATCTGACAGATACTTCCAGAACAGAAATGACAACATATAATCGCGGAAATCATCTGCCATCATAATACCACGCAAATTGTTTGCAATGGCCCATAAGGTTTTTCCTAATTTTTGTTGGGTGTTCGTTATCATAATTATTCAAAGAATATTTCGGGTAATTCAAATTTGTATTTGTCTATAAATGCCTTAAATATCTTCACGAAGAGGTCTGCATTTTCCTTCATCATTCCAGTTGGTGCGAATAAAGAATATCTTCCGTGACTCATAATATTGACAGTGCGAGAATATAAATCTTTATCCTCCACATCATGCAAGCAATAAGAAAAATCATCACGCCCAAAGAAAATGGAAGTCTTCTCAAAGACAGCACGAAGTATATTAAAGTGATACGTTTTGAGTATATTCGATTGTATTACTTTCTTATCATCCTTTTCTGCTTGTTCATACTTCTTTACGACATCATTCAGTTCGCACAACTGCTCAATATGGTGAAAGAAAGGTGTATCATCTGTTGATTGCAATCTATATGTCTCGTCTTTCGCTTTATGTAAGAAATATGACTTGCTTTTGTCATGCTTTAGTTCGTTAAACATTACATTGTAAAACAAACTATGATGGGAGGAAATGATAAACTTCTTATTATTCCCTTTGTCTTTATTAACCTCAATGTCATGCTTTATCAAACTGGCTAAATCAGACGCTACGGTAATAGCATTATTTTCATCTAAAGAAGAAATCGGGTCATCAACATAGATATACTTAACCCATTTATAATCTTCATGTCCCTCAATAGCCAATTCACATATAGCCAAGAAAACAGAAAAGATAAAAATATTCTCCTCTCCTCTTGAAATCTTCAAGTTCTCCTGTACAATTGTCTCAGGCTCTACATTATGAGGGTTCTTAGGATTATACTTAGGATTAGGAATCTCTCTGCTGAAAATGACTTTCCATTCAGAGTAGTCGATAATGAAATCTATTTGTGCATATCTGTCCAAATGATTATGAATCTTTTCTTCTAATGACAAGCCTTTAAATCCTTTAAAGAAATTCGAAGTCTCATTTATTTTAAGATAACGCTCTTTGTCTTTCTGCAAGTCATTGTTCCAAGTAAACAAGTCCTCTGTAAAGGCATTAAAATATAAAGTATTGGGACCTTCAGGATCCTTTTTACCCTTATCTTTGAAAGCCATTGACAAGCGTGTCTTGCCTGTTCGATTAAAAGCATAGAGCAATACAGTGTCTGATGTCTTTAAATCATCTCGCAGTCGTGTGACTACATTATTGAGTGTCTTGTATTTGTATATAGTTGCTTTATCCATAGTTTATTTTGTTATAGTTGGGAACAATTGTTGCATTAATCCTTTTTTATAGTCTTCCAACAATAAAACTTTATCTGTGTATTTTGAAATGATGTCATCTATTGACAATATAGTTGAAGCTATCTTCTTTTGCTCTTGAAGAGAGGGAAGAGCAATTTTAATTCTTGAGAAGTTCTCATAAAATAAATAACTCCTTATTCCTCCTTCTACATTATTTTCAACGGCTTGGTTGAATTGTGCCGTTTTTAGGAAACATATTAAGAATTTATCATCTAATTCATCTGTCGTTTTAATACAAACATACAAGGAACTGATAAGGACTTCTTTCAGGTTGCCGCTATATCCTATTGAACCAATGTTAATCCTAGCAGGATTATACGCAAAAGTATTTCTTCCAACAATTTTATATAGAGATATGTCATAGCCTCTACTTTCACTATCTAACCCATCAAACTGTTCGGACTGAAGAATAAAACCGTCTTTATTGCTTATGGAATATATTGGTAAACTTCTGTTGCTCTTATTTCTCCTATTTATTACATTTGTGACATCGCCCAACCTTTTTTCTTCCCATCCTTTTGAACTTTTAAACTCAGAGAAACGACATTCTGGAACGGTTTGCCCCCTTTTAGGAAACAACTTTTGCATAAGGCTTTTCTTATGTGCCTTTAGTTGTTCCACTTTTTCGTTAATAGAAGAAATGTATGAGTCAATAGAAGATAAACATTCTGCAATCTTTTGTTGTTCTGATAACCTAATAGGGTAGGGAATCATCAATTGCTTAAAAGCACTCATATTGACGGAAAGAAGTCCACCACTATTCGTGTTTTTTTTGCACCAGTCATCGACTATAAACATATAGTAATGAAAGTACTGCATATCAATAACCTTTTCAAACGATTTACGTTTTATTAAAAACGTAAATTGTTGATTCGCAAGCGAATCAACAATTATTAATGCGTGTTCGCCTATAGTCGCTGTCGTGGCTACAATTATCGAATAAGCAGGAAATAACCCCTTACTTTTTATTGCTTCAGGAGTTACATGCTGAATGGAGTCTGACAATATATGACCATTCAGACGAATATCCTCCATCCTGAACCAAGGAATGTTGCCATTTTCCCAAAATCGAGGATTTGCTTTAGATGGTGTATATCCATTCCTAATGGTGAATATCGTTTCCATAGATTTTGCATCCCATTCTTTTTGATTATTATAATCTGGGAAGCGAAGTTTCGGAATTAATAGCATCTTTTTTCCATTTCATATTAACATATCAACCCTCATACGCAGATAGTCCAGAAATCTTCTGGCCTCCTGCCATTCGTTTCAGTAAAGGAATCAAGTCCTTCATTAGTTCCTCTTCTTTTCGGGCACGATCTTTCCAGCCTAATTCCAGAGGGGCAATCAGGTCGTAAAGTTTTTCACCGTCAAAGATTCTTCGCTCCACGATTTCGTTGACAAAAGCCTGAACGGCTTCAGCATCCAAGTGATGTTTCTCGGCAATGGAAGATATTGCTTTGGTGAACTTGTCTTTTTTGAAGAGTTCATAGCCTTGTTCTATTTCCTTCTCTGTCTTGCCATTCACACCTTTGGCATCCAAATCGTCAATATAGTCAATGATGTCTTCACGCTCGTCTATGAGGTTGGCACTGGAGCATATCAGGTTTACCAATTGCTCCTTTGTCATCTTCTGCATAGAGGGGGCACCTACATAGCGGCTTATCAACTCCATAATATAATCATAATCTATCAGAGCCGATGCAAACAGGACAAATTCGAAATCCAAATCCTCAATCTCTGTAGAGACTGGTGTATCGTTACTTTCGCGTTTTGTTTTCAATTGCTTGGCCACATCAAGATATGCACCACGGAAAGCGCGCAGTTCATCGTCATTACTAAAACCGTATGTAGTTGTTGCAGCAGGTTCACTTGCCATCCAAGGCTTTTCATCGTTATCTATCTTTACGAGGTCTGTGTATTGATCCAACTGTGTTCTGTATCGCTGCACCTCCTTAAAATAGTTGATGAAGCCAGCCTTGGCATCATCGCCTTTCAGGTTAGCCACCTCTTCAGGTTTAAACTCCAAATTCTGCAGATGCATGAAATTACGCAAGTCATTAACGGCCTTGCAATATTTCTGTATGATGACCTCTGCTGGCTCCACAAGCCATACCTGACGAGCAACATCTCCATTCTTCTCGCCAGAGAACAATGCAATAGCCTCATCAACAGCATCTTGCTGCCCTCTGAAATCAAGGATATTGCCGTATGGCTTCGTGTCGTTTAAGATTCTGTTGGTTCGAGAGAATGCCTGAACAAGACCATGATACTTCAAGTTCTTATCCACATAGAGCGTATTCAAATACTTGGAGTCAAACCCCGTCAGCAACATATCTACTACAATCGTAATATCTATCTTGTTCTTATGTGCATAATCGTGATTGGTGTACTTCTGGTTCTTAATGCGTTTCTGCACATCCTGATAGTAAGCATCAAACTCTGCTGCAGAATGATTCGTACCATACCGTTTGTTATAATCATCTATGATGCCCATGAGTGCAGCCTTTTTCTGATCAGGCTCTTTCTCATTGTCTATACGCTCTTGCTGCAAATCCTCTTGAATCTGCATGATGTCCCTATTCCCTTCGGCTGGTGGAGAGAATACACAAGCAATGTTCAACGGCTCAAAGTTCTCATCCTTTTCCTGCTGCTCTGCTTGCATCTTCTTGAACAACTGGTAATATTCAATAGCCTCATTAATAGAACCTGTTGCAAAGAGAGCATTGAAACGACGCTCGTTGGTGGCATGGTTGTGCTTTTGCAGGATAGTCCTGACGATAGCCAGTTTCTTTGCAATGCCAATAACATTTTCGTCCTCATCTGGCTTAAAGTAGTCCACATGGAAACGCAACACATTTCTGTCATCAATGGCATTAGTGATAGTATAGGCATGCAGTTCTTTCTCAAACACATCTTCTGTGGTCATGTATTGCGCCTCCTCACCAGTAATCTGTGTATAGGATGCATTCTGCTCAAAGATGGGCGTTCCTGTAAAACCGAACAACTGAGAGTTTGGGAAGAACTCTTTAATAGCCTTATGGTTCTCACCGAATTGCGAACGGTGGCACTCATCAAAAATGAACACCATGCGCATATCTTTTACAGGAAGTAAACGTTTCTGGTAGTTAACGCGATTTTGTGAATCTAAGGCAATACCCAATTTCTGAATGGTGGTCACGATTATCTTATCGGAATAGTCTTCCGACAGCATCCTGCGCACCAGCGCATCTGTATTGGTGTTTTCTTCCACGCAACCTTCTTGGAACTTATTGAATTCCTCTCGTGTCTGTCTGTCAAGGTCTTTGCGATCCACCACAAACAGGCATTTGTCTATATCTGGATTATCCTTCAACAGCGTGGCTGTCTTGAAAGACGTTAGTGTTTTACCACTTCCCGTTGTATGCCAGACATAGCCGTTACCACGATTTTCGTTGATACAGTTTATGATAGCCTTTACAGCATAAATCTGATAAGGGCGCATCATCAGTATTTTCTGTTCACTGGCAACAAGCACCATATATCGGCTAATCATCTCACCCAACTTACACTTCGCCAAGAAGACATCAGAAAAGTCATCAAGGTTTGTTATCTTCTTGTTCTTCTCATCAGCCCACTGATAGACAGGCAAATAGTTCTCGGCAGCATTGAAATTGAAATGAGTTCTATTGTTGTTAGCAAAATAATAGGTGTTTGTTCTATTGCTGACAATAAAAATCTGCATGAAGCAGAGCAGCGAATTGGTATATCCGTTGCCAACATCATTCTTATAGTCAACAATCTGCTGCATAGCACGACGAGGACTTACATCGAGTGTCTTTAACTCAATTTGAACAAGAGGTAAACCATTAACTAATAGTATTACATCATAACGATGCGAACTATAGCGGGTGTTCATTCGCAACTGGTTAACGACTTCATAGTCATTCTTGCACCAGTCCTTGATATTGACCAATGTGTATTGAAGCGGCGTACCATCTTCACGCATAAACGTATTACGTTCACGCAATCTTTTGGAAGAAGCATAGACATCAGAATTAGTAAGTTCCTCCATCAATCGTGTAAACTCAGAATCCGTCAGATGTACTTTGTTCAATGCCTGAAATTTCTCTCTAAAGTTACACTCAAGGCTCTGCCTGTCGTGAATATCATCACGATAGACATATCTTAAATCTACTGTTAGTTTCTTTATGAAACTATTCTCTATTTGACTCTCTAACACAATAGTTTTTGTTAGTTTTGCCTACAAAGTTACAAATAAATATCGACACTCCCTCCATTATTTTCAAAAAAAATGACCTCTGTATGCAAGATGCAAACAGAGGTCAATCGACAAAGCGAAACAATAAACGTTAATATAAGTCATCAATATTTAATTCTGCGGCTGACGCTCCAGACGACAGAATGATGTTCACCACGCTGACAATGTCCGTCACGTTCACCACACCGTCACCATTCACATCACAACTGGAATACCACGTTGTCATCATAAGTGTTTGTTCCAGTATTCTCTATGGTGGCAGTACCTTTGAGTGTTGTACCACTCAATTTCCCGTCCTTCAGACCGTCAAAAGTATACGATACCCCCAGTTTCTGCTCTGACGGCTCGACAATAGAGATGGATGAACTTTGCCAGACCACATTTGTGGTAATACATCAACTGCGCCATCGCAGTGGCGACACAACCTGTCACGCTTCTGCTGGCTCCATCCATAGGGCACTGCAGGTTATAAGGTGCATTTTGATCCCATTGACTGGTCAGCAGCGGGGCTATAGGAGTACCTATGGAGCGACGAGACTTCGTACTTGCCTGCACATCAGCGCCCAACGCCTTAATCTCTCTCGCATAGCCTTCCAACCAGTAACGGACATTCTCTGGAAGTTTATCCATCTCCAGACTGCCTTTGTCTGCATATCCTAACACAGGAATGGTACGGTCATCGGCACTGACGATGACAAAGATGTGAGGATGTATCTTCTCATATTCTATCGGTTTGGTTAATCATCATTTTCTTGTTGCAAAGATAATGTATTTATTTGATAACACCAAATTAAACATTAAGAAAACAATCTCCTCGCACAATTGGCACGATGTTTGCTAGATAACAAACGTATGACAAGTCAATTTTCACCAAAGGTATCGGAGATACTCGCCTACTCTCGTGAGGAAGCCGCACGTCTCGCCAGTCGAAGCGTGGGACCAGAGCATTTGTTGCTGGGCATGATGCGTATCAAGGAGGGACCCGTCAACGACGTGTTCCGCCGTCTCGCCATCAACCTCACCTCTGTCAAGACCGCATTGGAGTCAAGAGTTCGTGAGGACGAGATCGGCATGCCTATCAACACCAACGAACTGGTGCTGAACGAGAAAGCAAGCAACATCCTGAAACTTGCCGTGTTAGAGGCACGTATCCAGCATACTACCCGTGTGGACGAGCAACACCTATTGCTTGCCATCCTGCACGACCAAGTTGATAATGGAGCAAAAATAGTATTGGAAATGAATAATATGAATTACGAGGATACACTGACGCTGCTGAGCGTCAAGAATGGCATTGGACTGCCTGACGAGGACTTCGAGGAGGAAGAAGAGCAAACCTCTAATAGTCAGCGTCAATCGACATCTGGCAGCCATACCGCCACGCAAACGAAACAGACAAAGTCTAAAACGCCTGTACTCGACAACTTCTCCACAGACCTGACACAACAGGCACAGGATAACAAACTCGACCCTGTAGTGGGGCGCGAGCGGGAGATTCAGCGTGTGGTAGAGATTTTGGGAAGAAGGAAGAAAAACAACCCCATCCTGATTGGTGAGCCTGGCGTGGGTAAGAGTGCCATCGTAGAAGGACTGGCACAGATGATTGCCCGCAGGGAGTGCTCGCCTATGCTTTTCGGCAAGCGTCTTGTCACTCTCGACCTGACAGGTGTCGTCGCCGGTACGAAATACCGTGGGCAGTTTGAGGAACGCATCCGACAACTCATCAAGGAATTGGAGCAGAACCCCGACGTAATTATCTTCATTGACGAGATACACACGCTCATCGGGGCAGGCTCCACACCAGGATCAATGGATGCGGCAAACATTTTGAAACCTGCCTTGGCACGAGGCACGATACAATGTGTTGGTGCTACGACACTTGATGAGTATCGTAACTCCATAGAGAAAGACGGAGCCTTAGAGCGTCGCTTCCAGAAAGTGCTTATAGAGCCGACTACCCCTGAGGAGACACTACAGATTTTGCATAACATCAAGGGACATTACGAGCGGCATCACCATGTAAGTTATACTGACGACGCACTGGCGGCATGTGTCAAATTGACAGACCGATACATCAGTGACCGACAGCAACCCGACAAGGCGATTGACGCCATGGACGAGGTGGGCTCACGCGTACATCTTAACAATGCGCAGATCCCCCCTGAGATAGCACAACTGGAACAGGGTCTGAAGGAGGTGAAAGAGAAGAAGCAACTTGCCGTGAAGAACCAGAATTTCGAACTTGCCGCAGCCTTCCGTGATCGTCAGACAGTCATGGAGAGCCAACTTGCCGAGATGAACCGTAAATGGCAGGAGGGCGACATCGATGACCGGCAGACCGTGACAGAGAAGGAGGTGCAGGATGTCGTGTCGATGATGACAGGTGTCCCCGTACAGCGCATGGCACAGGAGGAGGGCATCCGACTGAAGGGTATGGCTGACGAGTTGAAACAGCATGTCATCGCACAGGACAAGGCAATCGAGAAAATGGTTCGTGCCATCCAGCGCAACCGTGTGGGACTGAAAGCCCCCAACCATCCTATCGGTGCCTTTATGTTCCTGGGACCTACGGGTGTGGGTAAGACCTACCTCGCCAAGAAACTCGCTGAGTTTATGTTTGGCAGCAGTGACGCACTCATCCGTGTCGACATGAGCGAGTATACCGAGTCGTTCAACGTGTCGAGACTGATCGGTGCGCCTCCGGGCTACGTGGGCTATGAGGAGGGTGGACAACTGACAGAGCGTGTGCGCCGTCACCCCTACTCCATTGTCTTGCTCGACGAGATAGAGAAGGCACATGGCAACGTGTTCAACCTGCTGCTGCAAGTGCTTGACGAGGGACGACTGACCGACGGCAACGGCCGCTTCGTGGATTTCCGCAACACGGTGATTATCATGACCTCGAACGCTGGCACCCGCCAGTTGAAGGACTTCGGGCGTGGCGTGGGATTCATCAGTGCAGGCTCCGGTTCCCTAATGCTCAACGAGCAGGACAAGGAGCATGCCCGCAGCATCGTGCAAAAGGCATTGTCGAAACAGTTCTCACCTGAGTTCCTCAACCGCTTGGACGAGATCATCACCTTCGACCAACTCGACCTCGACGCCATCAAGCAGATTATCGACGTGGAACTGCAAGGACTGTACAAGCGTATCGGTGACTTGGGCTACACCATCGACTTGAGTGATGAGGCGAAACAGTTTGTCGCAGAGAAAGGCTATGACGTGCAGTTTGGCGCTCGCCCCCTGAAACGATCCATCCAGTCGTATATCGAGGACGGCATCTCGGAACTCATCGTTAATGGAGACCTGCAGCATGGAGATACTATACATATAAATAAGGTAGAGGGGAAAGAGGAACTGTCGTTCACCCATTAGACACCCCTATCCTTATCCAACACCTGCCAAAGTCTGTCCACCAAAGGACAGACTTTGTTGTTTTCGCACACATATAAACCGCATATTTGTATCATTTTTCGCTTGATTTGCGTCAATTCGTGACAAAAAGAAACTTTTCTCGTTATTTTTTTGATAAAATGTTTGGTAATTCAAATTTTTGATGTAATTTTGCATCCGAAATAAAACAAAGCATGTAATTTCAATAGTATAATAACCAAAAAAAGTAAAAAGATTATGAACGCAGCACAAGTTGTAGAGAATCTGAAGCAACGCTTCCCCAACGAGCCGGAGTACATCCAGGCAGTAAGTCAAGTTCTTCCCACGATCGAAGAAGAGTACAACAAGCACCCCGAGTTTGAGAAGGCTAACCTCATCGAGCGCCTTTGCATCCCCGACCGTGTATGTGAGTTCCGCATCACATGGGTAGACGACCAGGGTAAGGTACAGACCAACATGGGTTACCGTATCCAGCACAACAACGCCATTGGTCCGTACAAAGGCGGTCTCCGTTATCACAAGAGCGTAAACCTCGGTATCCTGAAGTTCCTCGCTTTCGAGCAGACCTTCAAGAACTCGCTGACTACCCTTCCCATGGGTGGTGCCAAGGGTGGATCAGACTTCTCTCCACGTGGCAAGAGCGACGCAGAGGTGATGCGTTTCTGCCAGGCATTCATGAATGAGTTGTATCGTGTCATCGGTCCTGACGAGGACGTTCCCGCTGGTGACATCGGTGTCGGTGGCCGTGAGGTTGGTTACCTCTTTGGACAATACAAGAAACTCACCCACCAGTTCCAGGGTGTACTCACGGGTAAGGGAATCCCCTTCGGCGGCTCGCTGATCCGTCCTGAGGCTACTGGTTATGGTACAGTATACTTCCTGACCTCTATGCTCGCTACCCGTAACATCGACATCAAGGGTAAGAAGGTGCTGATCTCCGGTTCTGGTAATGTTGCCCAGTATGCCGCTGAGAAGTGCATCCAGTTGGGCGCTATCCCCTTGACCCTGTCTGACTCTGACGGTTACATCTACGACCCGGACGGCATCACCGCTGAGAAACTGGAGTACGTCAAGGAATTGAAGAACGTGGAGCGTGGACGTATCAAGGAGTATGCCGAGGAGTATCCTAACGCTGTATACCACGCTGGTGAGCGTCCTTGGCACGAGAAGGCTGACATCGCCCTGCCTTGCGCTACCCAGAACGAGATCAACGGCGAGCAGGCTCAGGCTCTCGTAGACAATGGTGTCATCGCTGTTGCCGAGGGTGCCAACATGCCTTCACTGCCTGAGGCTATCAAGATCTTCCAGGACAACAAACTGCTGTATGCTCCTGGTAAGGCTTCTAATGCCGGTGGTGTGTCAGTATCCGGTCTGGAGATGTCACAGAACTCAGAGCGTCTGTCATGGACCGCTAAGGAGGTTGATGACTACCTGAAGCGCATCATGAACGACATTCACGAGAACTGCGTGAAGTACGGTACACAGGCTGATGGTTACATCAACTACGTGAAGGGTGCCAACGTGGCAGGCTTCATGAAGGTTGCCTCCGCTATGATGAGCCAGGGTATTGTGTAAGTTTATCTCCTACACAAACACTGAATAGAAAAGAGAGGGGCTGCAGATTCAGCCCCTCTCCTATTTTTATTCTACATAAAGATTACTCCTCGTCTGGCGCGATAAGTTTGTAGCCTTTGCCATGGATGTTGATGATCTCAATCTGGTTGTCATCCTTCAGATGCTTACGCAGTTTGGTGATATACACGTCCATAGAACGGGCGTTGAAATAATTATCGTCGATCCAGATGGTCTTCAGGGCGAAGTCACGCTGCAGAATCTCATTGGCGTGAGAGCAGAGCAGTGCAAGCAACTCGTTTTCCTTGGTCGTCAGTTTGGTCTGCTTGTCATCGATAGAAAGCAACTGCTTCTGGGTATCAAAGGTGAAACGTCCGATATGATATACGGAACTCTCCTTATTCTTCTTACCACGCACACGGCGCAGGATAGCCTCTACACGGAAGACCAGTTCCTCCATGGAGAAAGGCTTAGTGATATAATCGTCAGCACCAATCTTAAACCCTTCAAGGATATCCTCTTTTAAGGTCTTAGCAGTCAGGAAGATGATAGGTATCTCCGCATTGGCGCTACGAATCTCCTGTGCCAGTGTGAAGCCGTCTTTCTTAGGCATCATCACATCAAGCACACAGATGTCAAACTTAGTCTTCAGAAAAGCCTTGTAGCCTGCCTCACCATCGGGGCATAACTCTGCCTGATAGCCCTTTGCCGCCAAATATTCGCGCAACAACATACCTAAGTTCTCATCGTCTTCGCAAAGAAGAATTTTCAGTTTCTCGTCCATAATCTTATTCGTTTAAGTGTTAATATTTTATTTCTCTTACTCTTGATCCTCTTTTAATATCGGCAAGGAGATGGTAAACTTCGTACCCTTTCCCAAGTCGCTCTCACATTTAATCTCACCTTGGTGGAGGTCTACCACTTTCTTCACATAGGCAAGTCCGAGTCCAAAGCCCTTCACATCGTGCTTATTTCCCGTATGCACACGATAGAACTTATCGAAGATTTTCTTCACATTCTCTTTCCTGATACCCTGTCCCGTGTCCCGAATACTCAGCAACAAGCGGTCGTGGTCATTCCAAGTACGAATGTAGATATCGAGAGGTTCCTCTGGCTTACGGTATTTCACCGCATTGTCCATCAAGTTGGTGATGGTATTCTGGAAATGCACCTCATCGACATAGATCGCCGAGTCGACAGCCTCTATCTGGGTATATATCTTACCGCCCGTATTCTCCACACGCAGTGTGAACGTAGAGGCGATATTCTCCACCATCTCATTGAGGTCCAACTGTTTCTTCTTGAACACCACACTCTTCTTGTCGAACATCGACATCTGGAGCACTTTCTCCACAAGGAAGCGCAGGCGCTTTGACTCGTCGGCAATGACACTTCCAAGATGTTTCGTCATCTGCTCGCTCTTCGTCACACTATCGTCATTCATCATCTGCGCGGCAAGGGAGATGGAGGCGATAGGTGTCTTCAACTCATGCGTCATGTTATTGATGAAGTCGTTCTTGATCTCCGTATAGCGCTTCTGACGGAAAATCAACACAATCGTGAAGATAAACGTAATCAACAGCACTAACGTGAATACCAGCGAAGGTATCATGAAACGTACAGAGGAGAAGATATAACTGCTCATATCAGGGAAGTGAATCTTCACCACACCCATCTTCGACTGCGGGTCGTTACGGAACAGCACCTGAGTGTAACTATACTTCTCTCCCTCATCAGTATAATCGGGACAGCGATACACCTCACGTCCGTCAGAGGTAGACACCGTCAGGTGGTAAGGGATGTTGACGCCATTGTTCTGCAACTCATTACGGATATCATTGTCGAGCATGCGGAAGTTCACACGCTCCTTCAACGGTTTGTCGCTCGCCGTGTACAGGATATTATAAACGACCTCGTCGAGCAACGCCTTCTGGTAAATATAGCGGTTGCGAACAATCTCCTGCATCGACTTAGCCGCCTCTGAAAGCGAACTCTTGTCTTTGCGCAGAATCATCGCCTTAGGGACAGAGGCTGGTTTCATCTCGAAGGTCTTCAACTGGAACGAGGAATATACTGTGCCGTCATCAGCAGAGACCGCGAACTGATGTGATTGCTTGATGGTGCCATCCAGTCCGTCGACCATCACAGAGTCTTGGCTGAAGGCACGACGCTCCGTTGCCTGTACATCTTTCTCCAGATAACGAGAAGTCTCATCCAACTCCAGATTATGTGATGCTTGATACAAACTACGGCTCACACTCTCATCGAACTGTTCTTTCTTCATCTTCACCATCTCCTCAACATAGGAGAACTGAAGGAAGAGCAGCCCCAGGAATGCAAGTCCCATCACGATGGCTATAGCCCAAATAGTAGACTTCCTCATATCGGGAGCAAAGATACTGCTTTTACCGATATGAAGAAGTCTTTTAGTTAATTAATTCCGTTAATTTTAACGTTATTAACAAACTAAGTCTAATTTAGTTTTGTATTTGTTACTTAGAAGTGGAAGTTGATATCTACTCCTAATTGGAAGGGATTGCCCCGCTGGGCGAAATGGGAGGTGTCGCTTCCGAAGGTACTCTCAATGGCGAAGGTGTTATAATCTGTATTCGTCAGGTTACGTGCCCACAGTGAGATGACGACTGGACTGAGGTCAGCGTCGACATGTGCACCCAGGACGGCATAGAAGTTCTGACCGTAGGTATTCGCCTCGTCCCACCAGGTCTTACCCTGCGCTGCAATATTGGCTCCAACAGTCAGACTCTTCAATGCTCCAGAGCGGAAGTCGAAGCGATAGTCGGCATGTGCGGCCATTGTATGTTCAGGAACGAAGGGTACGCGCTTGTCCTTATAGTCGATGGTAACAACTTCACCGTTTACCGTGACCCGGTCAGTATACTCCTTAAAGACGGCACGGGTATAGCCATAGGATGCCGACCATGTCAGGTGGTTGTCCAGCACACTGCCACGCAAAGTCGTCTCGATACCGCAACTATA